>ERZ780053.521-NODE-521-length-13942-cov-3.44012_pt1 | contig 13942 bp, 13 predicted proteins | sample MGYA00511088_ERZ780053 | MGnify/ENA primary metagenome ERZ780053 (study PRJEB29588, sample SAMEA2150866) | human gut metagenome | biome: human gut; feature: human-associated habitat; material: faeces | place: Denmark | collected 2008/2010 ...
GTCGCCCGAGGCGATGAGTATCTGCCGTTCGTCGGGCGAGAAGGCGTAGTCCGTGACGACGAGGTTGGCCGTCGGCTTGGGGAGCATCTGCTCGCCCTGCCCCGCCGCGGCGTAGCCGTAACGGACGATGTTGTTGCCTTCGAGGATGGTATAGTGTTCGCCATCGGCCATCGAGCGGATGCCGCGGACGGTTTCGTTCATCGAGCGCAGGCGTGCGATCTCGGCATATTCGCCCCGAGCCTGTACCGTACCTGTGCCGACCGCTGCGGCTGCGAGGAGCGTGAAAAGTTGTGCCTTCACGTGGGAATCGGGTTTAAATGTCCTCTACTTCGAAATCGTAGCCGAGGCGTTTGCCCGTGACGAATTTCGAGTTGTCCATCTTGGTGTTGAACTGGTCGACCGTCACGCGTTTGTTGTCCTCGTAGGGCGGCATCAGCAGGTCGAAGTTCAGGGCGAACCAGATCGCCGGTTCGAGGATGCCGATCAGGGCTTCGCGGTCGATCTCGGCCTTGCCGAAGTTCATCGCCCGCATCGAGGTCTGCTGTTTGCCCTCGACGAAATAGCGGCGCTCGCGGTTGATGAAGATACGCCCGATGAGGTATCCCTCGTCGGCGTTGCGGTTGAACTTGAACGAGTCGGAGAGGAAATTGTAGATGTTGATCAGGCCGCAGTAGGAATTTTCGCGGTCGGACTGTACGTAGGGGTTCTGCCAGATCAGGTGGTTGGCGTCGAATTCGAAGACGTCGGTGTGCATCTGGAAAATGAGGATGTCGTTGGCCACCTGCAGCTGCGCCTCGAATTTTCCGCGGTCGCGGTATTCGAGCCTGACGCGGCGGTCGAGCTTGCCGTCGAGTTCGTCGTCCATCTCCGATGCCATTTCGAACAGCGTTTCCTTCAGTTCGTTGAAGGCTGCGAAGGTGTTGTCGAAGACCCGTTGCTTGAGGGTCGACTTGCGGATGATCGTATCCAGGATCTTGCTCCTGAGCGGTGTCGTTTCCATGCTATGCTGTTTTTATTTTATGCGTATCTGTTGCCCCTTTTCGAGTGTGCTGCCGGGCTTGAGGCGGTTGAGCTTCTCGATCGAACGGGTGCGGATGGCGTAGGACTGGCCTACGGCATAGGCCGTTTCGCCCTGGCGGCAGATGTGGGTGTGGGCATTGCCCTCCCAGCGCTTCTTCTTGCGCTCGATGTAGACCACCTCGTCGGTCATCGGCTGTGCCTTCTTGTCCTTCAGGTCGTTGAACTTACGCAGGTTGCGTGCCGAAATGCGGAACTTCTGCCCGATATTCTCGAACGTGTCGCCCTCCTTGGCCAGCACGTAGTGTACGCCGTTGGTCTGGTAGACATTGTAGCCGTTGTGGGCGTTGATCGTCACCCGGTAGTTGTCCGGGTCGATGGCCGACGAAGATCCGGAAACCGGTTCGACGCTGCTCTGGTCGGCGAACCACCCTTCGGGATCGGTTACCTTGCGTCCCATGCGCGAGGCGTAGAGCCGCTCGCCGTCGGGCCGGTCGAGCAGGTAGAGCTGGTTCTCCTCGATGATGCGCGTGAGCCGCTGCGCGTAGTCGGGCGCCGTGGCGTAGCCGGCGGCTTTGAGCCCCCGTGCCCAGCTCTTGTAATCGTCGGACGAGTAGGCGAACAGCGAGTCGTAGCGTGGCTGCGAATCGAGGAATTCGGCATGGTCCCTGTACGACGCCTCGACCGAGGGGTAGCTGCGGAAGCACTCCCCCTTGGCGTCGTCGTCGTAATAGACCTTGTCGCCCGTCCAGTTGCGTTTGCACTTGATGCCGAAATGGTTGTTCGATTGCAGCGATAGCCAGCTGTTGCCGCAGTCGGACTCGAGGATGCCCTGCGCCATGGTGATGCTGGCGGGGATGCCGTACCGCTCCATGTGGGCCACGGCGATGGATTTGTAACGGTCGATATATTCCTCGCGGGTCTGCCGCACCTGTGCCGGGAGGCTTTGCAGGGCTATCAGTAGGATTCCTGCGAGCGATATTGCTTTTTTGGAAAAATTCATTATCTTTGTTTAATCTTTATGGACAAAGGTATGATTTTCCTGTGAGAATTACAATATAAAATGCACTGCTGAGCTATGTTTACCGAAACCGCAAACGAGATCTTCAACCGTGCCATCGGGGATTACCACCGCTGGGACGATGTGGATCACCCGATCGAAAATCCCTATGAGCCGGGCTCGCTCGAACACCTGTTATACCATAAGAACTGGATCGACACCGTGCAGTGGCATCTGGAGGATATTATCCGCGACCCGCAGATCGACCCTGTGGCCGCGCTGGCCATCAAACGCCGCATCGACAAGTCGAACCAGGATCGTACCGACATGGTGGAATATATCGACTCGTACCTGCTCGACAAATACAGGGACGTGGAACCCCGGCCCGATGCCAGGCTCAATACCGAGACCCCGGCGTGGGCTATCGACCGTCTGTCGATCCTGGCGCTGAAGATTTACCACATGGCACGGGAGGCCGAACGTACGGACGTCGGCGATGCCCACCGCGCGGCGTGCCGCAAGAAACTCGACGTGTTGCTGGCGCAGCAGGTCGACCTCTCGGGGGCGATCGAAGAGCTGATCGGGGACATCGAGGCCGGCCGCAAGTATATGAAGACCTATAAGCAGATGAAGATGTATAACGACCCGGCGTTGAACCCGGTGCTTTATGGGCAGAAAAAATAAGAGACTTCCGCGTCATCTGGTCGTTTTCCGGACTTCGGCGATGGGGGATGTGGTGATGCTGGCGCATGCGCTGCGGGCCTTGAAGGAGGCCTATCCCGACCTGAGGGTGACGGTAGCGACAAGACCCGTGTTTCGAGCCTTTTTTACAGGGCTCGATCTCGGTTTTATGGATGTAGATATCAAGGGTGTGCACCACTCCCTGCGGGGAATGTGGCGCCTGGCCGCCGATGCGCGGCGCCTGGGGGTGGATGCCGTGGCCGACGTGCACGGCGTGCTGCGCTCGGTGATGTTCCGCACCGCCCTGTGGCTGCGCGGAGTCCCCGTGGCGGCCATCGAGAAGGGACGCGAGGAGAAAAAGGAGTTTATCCGCAAGGGCGGCCGCGACGTGAAGCCCGCCAAGCATACCGTCGTCCGTTATTGCGACGTGTTCCGGAAACTGGGATTTGTGTTCGACGATCCCGTGCCGGCCCTGCGGCGCTGCCGTCCCAACCCGATGGGGGAGAAGACGGGCACCTGGATCGGCTTCTCGCCGTTTTCGGCACAGCAGGGGAAAACCTATCCCACGGCGCTCGGGCGGGAGGCGGTGCGTCTGTTGGCCGAACGCTATGACCGGGTGTTCATACACAGCGGAGGCGGAGCCGAAGCGGAGTTCGCGCAGGAAATGGAGCGTGCGCACCCCAATGTGACGGCGCTGTTCGGACGGGTCGGGATGGACGGCGAATTAGACCTGATCGCCAACCTGGACTGCGTGGTGGCGATGGACTCGCTCGTCATGCACATGGCCTCGCTCGTGGCGACGCCCGTAGTGTCGGTATGGGGCGCTACCCATCCCGGGCTGGGGTTCTTCGGCTATGGCTGCGACCCGCCCGGCATCCTGCAGGCCGATATGGAATGCCGTCCCTGTTCGGTCTTCGGGAACAAGCCGTGCCGGTACGGGGATTACCGCTGCCTGTATGCCGTGACGCCCGCCATGATTGCGGAGCGGGTGGCCGAAATGGTCGGTGAATAGGTTCGCCGTGGATATGCAAACAGCCCTCCGGATCAGGAGGGCTGTTTTTTTGTGACTACTCTGTGCCGGGCACCTTTTCAGGACTGCCCCTTTATTTCCGCGGACGGGCGACGATGCCGTTCGGCACGGCGCGTTCGCCGGCATGGTCGAAGCGGCGGTTGTCGCTGGGGTGGCTGACCACCCCTTCCTGTGCCGTCCAGAGTGCCGAAGAACCGCCGCCGTCGAGGTTGAGGGCGTCCGTGAGCCCCAACAGGCGGGCGATGTAAGCCGTTTCGGCGATCGTAGCGCCGGCAGCCTGGCCTTTGGCGCGGCCGTCGATCACGGCCATCACCACCTCGCCGTTCGGGCGCTTGCCGATCAGCGAACGCGGGTGGCGGTGGGTATAGAAGCTGTCGCCGGAGTCGTATTCGATGATCTTGCCTCCGCTGACCAGCAGGGGCCCGGCTGCGAGCGCCGCGCGGTAGCGGCGGGCTATGCGGGGGGATTGGGTGGTGTCGCAGGCGAAAATGGCGACGTCGTGCCCCTGTTTGTCCCGGATGGCGATGATGCCGTTGGTGCGCATGAGTTCGCCGGGTGTCGTGCGGCCCAATACCCGGCAGTCGACCATCACGAAGGTGATGGGCGTAAAGGTTTTCATGTTGAAATAGCTGCCGTTGATGGCTGCTGTGGCGTCGGCGGCTTCGCCCATGCGGCCCGTGGTTTCACCCTTGCCGTCGAGCTGTACGATCTGCGTGGCGAAGTGCCGCACGGGGTAGCTGACGACCGAGATGCTCTGCCGCGAGCCGAACATTTCGACCTGGGCGTGGCGGCACGCGGCACCCCGGCCGAGGTCGGTGGTATGCCAGTCGGCGGTGACGAAGGCGATGGAGTCGCCGGGCGTCTGTGCCGCGGCCGGGAGGGTGAACAGGAGCAGCAGGGCTGCGAAGAGTATTCTGGCCATAGTTGCAGTGTGGTTGACGGATGCAAATTTAACGAATAAAACCTATTTGGACAAGCCGTTTCCCGGAACTGTTTGCGGGGCCGCCCTCCGGCAAATGAAACGCGCCCTCCGGGATTGCGGAAGGCGCGTGTGACCGCAGGGGGCTGCGGCTATTCGTTGGCTTTGGTGTAGACGGCGCCATTGCCCTCTACCGTCAGCGTATAGATACCGTCGGCATCCTTGGCGATGGTGGCCGTTTCGGTGAATTCGATCGGGGAGCCCGACCCTTCGCTCACGCCCTTGAGCAGGATTTTGCCGGCTTCGCCCTGCAATTCCCACGACGCGTAGCGCAGCGTGGCCATGTTGATCGACTGCGCCTCTCCTTCGACCATGATCCGGATGCCCATGACACCGTCGGGGTCGATCGGGTCGGGCATCGTCCAATTTCCGACGGCCTCGGCATAGGTGGGGTCGGTAGACACTTTCGAGGCGGCCGCGCCCTCTTCGAGTTTGCCGCTGTAATTGACCGTGACGGGCGCTCCCAGCAGCAGGCCGTTGGCCTCGCTCTTGTCGGCGTCCATGGTCGAGAAGGTGAATGTCCCCTCGGCGTTTTCGACGGTTACGGTGTTCATCGACGCATCGGTGATGGTGCCGGTGAAGCTCTTGGGGGTGTTGTCGTTGCAGGCTGCCAGGCCGCACAGGGCGATGGCCGCGACCATGATTTTCATGCGTTTCATCGTTCGTATGGTATTTTAAAGGTTTAACGTTTTCGGATATATTCGTCGATGGCCTTTGCCGCCGTGCGGCCGGCACCCATTGCCAGGATTACCGTGGCGGCTCCCGTCACGGCGTCGCCGCCCGCGAAAACCCCTTCGCGTGATGTGGCGCCGTGTTCGTCGGCGGTGATGCAGCCGCGCCGGTTGGTTTCGAGCCCTGCGGTCGTGGCGGCCAGCAGCGGATTGGGGGAGGTGCCCAGTGCCATGATGACTACGTCGCAGGCGATCCCGAACTCCGAGCCGGCCTTTACGACGGGCGAACGGCGGCCGCTTTCGTCGGGTTCGCCCAGCTCCATCTCCACGCACCGGATGCCGGTCACCCAGCCGCGCTCGTCGCCGAGCACCTCGGTGGGGTTGGTGAGCATCCTGAAGCAGATGCCCTCCTCCTTGGCATGGTGCACCTCTTCGGCGCGTGCCGGGAGTTCCTTCTCGCTGCGGCGGTATACGATCGTCGCCTCGGCGCCCAGCCGCTTGGCCGTGCGTACGGCATCCATCGCCACGTTGCCTCCGCCGACCACCACCACCCGTTTGCCGACATAGATCGGGGTGTCGTAGTCCCGGTCGTAAGCGTGCATCAGGTTGGCGCGTGTGAGGAATTCGTTGGCCGAAACCACGCCGTTGAGGTTCTCGCCCGGGATACCCATGAAGCGGGGCAGCCCGGCACCCGAGCCGATGAACACGGCGGCGTAGCCCTCTTCGTCCAGCAGCGAGTCGATGGTCACGGTACGGCCGACGATGACGTCGGTCTCGATCTCTACGCCCAGTTTTTCGACCTCGGCGATTTCGCGGGCTACGATACGCTCCTTCGGAAGCCGGAACTCGGGGATGCCGTAGACCAGTACGCCGCCCGCCTTGTGCAGCGCCTCGAAGATTTTCACTCCGTAGCCCAGTTTCGCAAGGTCGCTTGCGCAGGCCAGCCCGGCCGGGCCGCTGCCGATGACGGCGACCTTGTGCCCGTTGCGGGGTGCGGCCTGTGCCGCGGCGGCGCCGTGTTCGAGCTTCCAGTCGCCGATGAAGCGTTCGAGTTTGCCGATGGCGACCGGTTCGCCTTTGATGCCCAGGATACAGGAGCCTTCGCACTGGCTCTCCTGCGGGCAGACACGGCCGCAGATCGAGGGCAGCGAACTGTCACCGGCGATGATGTCGGCGGCCTGCTGTAAATCACCGGTATGCAGGGCACCGATGAAGTCGGGGATGCGGATGCTGACGGGGCAGGCTGCCACGCAGCGGGGGTTCTTGCAGTGCAGGCAGCGCGATGCTTCCAGCCTTGCTTCGTCGAGGTCGTAGCCATAGCAGACCTCTTCGAAATTGGTCGCTCGGATTTGCGGGTCTTGTTCGCGCACGGGGACGCGCGGTATCTTGTTTGCCATTGTCGTGTATACTTTGGGGATTTCCGGGGTGTGCGTCCCGGACAATGTCTATTTATCCAGTCCTATTTTACATTGGTGCCCGGCGGCGCGTTCGGCCTCGATGGCCGCGGCGCGCTGTTCCTGCGTGCGGTACATGCCCTGCCGGCGCATGGCTTCGTCGAAATCGACCTCGTGGCCGTCGAACTCGGGGCCTTCGACGCAGGTGAAACGCGTCCTGCCGCCGACCGTCACGCGGCAGGCGCCGCACATGCCCGTGCCGTCGACCATCAGCGCGTTGAGCGACACGGTTGTCCTGAGCCCGTATTTTTTCGTGGTGAGCGCCACGAATTTCATCATGACCATGGGCCCGATGGCGACACATTCGTCGTAATGCCGGCCCTGTTTTTCGACCAGCTCCTCGACGACCTGCGTGACGAGCCCCTTGAACCCTTCCGAACCGTCGTCGGTGGCGATGTAGAGGTTTTCGGCTACGGCACGCATGGCGTTGGTATAGATGAGCATGTCGCGGGTCTTGGCGCCGATGATGACATCGGCCGCGACGCCGGGCTCGCGGAGCCATTTGACCTGGGGGTAGACCGGGGCGGTGCCCACGCCGCCCGCTACGAAGAGGTAGTGCCGCCTGCGGAGCTCGCCGGGCTGCATCGTTACGAATTCCGAGGGGTGTCCCAGCGGGCCTGCGAAATCGGCGAAGGCATCGCCCGCATCCAGCGAGCATATTTTGCGTGTCGAGGCGCCGATGGCCTGCGTCACGATGGTGACGCTGCCCTGCGCGGGGTCGAAGTCCGAGATCGTGAGCGGGATGCGTTCGCCGTGTTCGTCGACGCGGACGATGACGAACTGCCCGGGTTGCGCCGAATGTGCGACGCGCGGTGCGAGGACTTGCATCAGCCAGATGCCCTCGGCGAGGAGTCTTTTTTCAAGTATCGGGTACATTACTATATTTTTTCCGGCCGCTGCCATCGGGCGGGAGCCGCATTTTGTCGTTATTCTTCGATGATGGCCGTCACCCTCAGCCGCCGCATCGGGCGCAGCGGGTCGTTGGTGACGATCATCACGAAATCGGTCAGCACGCCGAAATCCTGTTCGCCCGGGTCGACGGACACCCTCGCCGTGAAGGAACTGCCCGCCGGGATGCGTTGTCCGGGGCCGGGCGTCGTGGCGGTCCTGCCGTTGGTTTCGACGGCGCGCACGACCAGTTCGGCACTGCCCGTATTCGAGAGCGTAAAGGTGCGTTCCTGCCTGGGGGCACCATGCTTTACCGGGCCAAATTTAATAATATTTTCGATTATCTGTGCTTTCGGGGCGTTTTGTCCTTCGGCGCCTGTTGGCGTCCGGTCGATGCCGATGCCGTGGGTGACGATTGCCGTGCCGTTGGTGCGGCCGTCGACGGGCACCCCGGGGGCGGCGGGCGGGGTGCCCGGGCCGGGCATCGGCCTCGGGGATGAGGTAGGCAACGTTGATCGATCCCTGTTCGCCCGGTGCGATCTCGCGCGGGGCGGTCACCGTCAGCAGCCCGCTCGATTCCAGCGGGCGCAGTTCGAGCCGGATGGTTTTGCCCGAGGTGTTCGCATAGCCGATGGCGGACTGTACCTGTTGCCCGGGGCGGATGTAGGAGAAGGCGTTGAGGGTCGTGGAGAGCCGCAGCCCTCCGCCCGCATCGACCGGGTAGAGCTCCTCGGTGGATTTCATGCGCGGCGTGACATTGCCCCGGATGGTGAGCGTGGCGACCTTTTTCCGCTCGGAGGAGTAGACGCCCAGTTCCTTGGTGAAGGCGCCGGGGCGGTTGGCCGGGTCGAATGTCACCTTGACGGTGGTTTTCTCGCCGGGGCGGATCGGACGCTTGGTGAATTGGGGTACCGTGCAGCCGCAGGTGGTGACCACGTCGAGGATCACCACGGGCGTATTGCTGCGGTTCTCGCCCGTGAAGGTATGGCTCACGCGGCCGTCGGTCTCGCGGATCGTGCCGAAATCCCAGGTGTCGGGGGTAAAGACCAGTTGTGCCTGCGCCGCCGTTGCGAAAGCGCAAAGAGCCAAGAGTGTGAGGAGGATATGTCGTCGTGCCGTCATGGTGCTGATTGGTGTCTATGATGCAAAGGTACATTTTTTGAGAAAAAATCGTGCAATAATTTTGCGGGAATGAAATTTTGCTATATATTTGCACTCCGAAACGGTTGAAAAACCGATTTCCGAATGCCTGAATAGCTCAGTTGGTTAGAGCACATGACTGTTAATCATGGGGTCCTAGGTTCAAGTCCTTGTTCAGGCGCAGATGCGCGAGGGTTGCGTAAGGTTCTTTCAGAAACGCCTGCAGGGTAGGTGATAAAAAGAATGAAAAATTTCGATGAAAAATTTGGAGTTCATGTATTTTGAATTACCTTTGCAGTCCCAAGCCATTCACTACGGGAGCTTAGCTCAGCTGGTTCAGAGCGTCTGCCTTACAAGCAGAGGGTCGGGGGTTCGAATCCCTCAGCTCCCACAACTGAAAATCAGCCACTTACAGTAATGCAAGTGGTTTTTTTGTTCCGGGAGCATAGCTCAGTTGGTTTAGAGCGCCTGCTCGACAAGCAGGAGGTCTGCGGTTCAAATCCGCATGTTCCCACCAATGAAAATCAGACAGTTGCAGAAATGCAGCTGTCTTTTTTTATGTGTGCTATTCTCGTGTATTTCAGCGTTTTTCAGCTGCCGGGTTAAGCCGGAAGTCAAACCGGGAAACTACTTGGCGACAACTGTGCGCATTCTGTGCTGCAAGTCAAAAATGCTTGCAAACGGAGCAGATCCGTTGATGACTCGGTGGTCAATGCGTTGGTTGTGGATGGCGAAGCCGTCTTGGAAAATGGAAATCGGTGAGGCGGGAAGGGGCGATCTGTTTTCCTCGGGTTGTCCCGGGAAAATAGCTATTCCGGGGTTTATGAGGCAGAAAAGATGGCAAAGGCGCTGTACCGAGCGGGCTCCGGTGCCTTATGCCATTCGAGACGCCTAAAACAACCCGATCTATCTCCTTCCCGAACTTTTATTCCGGCATAGTTGCAAATCTCATTTTTTTGATTTAAATTTATATGCGGAATAATACATAGTACTTAATAAATCCGGGTTCGTTTGCCGTCGATCGGTTGTCGTGCGATTGCAGCGGCCCGGAATGTTTTTATGGCGAGTGGATGGTTCCTGATTTATAATAGTATTGTGTAATATACCCGATTGCGTCACGATCTCACTGTAATAGCCTATGAAATTCATATCGGTACGAAGTACGTTGATATTTATCGTTTGTGCAGGTATCGCGATCTCTTCCCCGGCGCAATCCGGGGCAGCCCTGCCCTTGCCGCCGGATTCGGTTCGGGAGAGGGTTGCGAGCCGGACTCAGATTCAGCTCCGCCTGACGCTCGACAAGGCGATCTATTCGGCGCAAAACCATTCGATCGCCGCGATGGTCGCCAAATATACGTTTCTCTCCTCGTACTGGTCGTTCCGCTCCTACCAGGCGAGCCGGCTTCCGTCGCTCAACCTGAGCGGCGAGGTGCTGAGTTTCGACCGTTCGCTGCGCCTGTTGCAGGATTACGACACCGGAGAGATGCGTTATCTGGAGAACTACAACCTGCAAAACACACTGGGACTCGCCATCCAGCAGAATATCACCCTCACGGGCGGCACACTCAGGCTCTATTAGTTCCTAAACCGCCTCGACCAGTTCGCCCCCAAGGAATCGAAATCCTATTATTCGCAGCCTATCACGCTTTCCTATACCCAGCCGCTCTTTGCCTACAACAGCTTCAGGTGGAACAAGAAGATCGCCCCGAAAGAGTACGAACTGGCCAAACGCACCTACATCGAAGCCATGGAGGACATCACGGTGCAGGCCGTGAGTTACTATTTCAGCTTGCTGCTGTGCAAAACCAGGCATACCATCGCCGTCAAGAACTACGGCAATACCAAATCCCTCTATTCCATCGCCGAAGAGCGGGTGAAACTGGGGAGCATCACCAACGACGAGCTGCTCCAGTTGCAATTGCGCATGCTCAACGACAGCCTGGCGATCAACGACACGGCACTGGCCGTCCGCGAACAGCGTATGCGGTTCAACTCTTACCTGCGTTACAGCGAGAACGTCGATATAGACCCGGTGTTAGACGACCGTATCCCCGCCATCGAGGTCGACTATGCGACCGTACTGGACAAGGCCCTGGAAAATTCGTCGTTCAATGCCAGCAACCAACTGCGGACGCTCAATGCCGAGGCGGGCATCGCCAAGGCCAAGGCCGAACGGGGCGCTACGGCTACGATAAATGCCCGGTTCGGATTGTCCCAGACCGGCGAGGAGTTCCGGACGGCCTATTCGAACCTGCTCGACCAGGAGGTCATCGGACTCCAGTTTTCCATCCCGCTTTTCGACTGGGGCATGGGCAAGGGGCGCGTCCGTATGGCCAAGGCGCGGGCCGACATGGTACGCAACCAGATCGAGCAGGACGAAACCGATTACCGGCACACAATCTATACGCTCATCGAACAATTCCATAACCAGCGGAACCAGTGCGTCGTGGCCGCCCGGGCACGGGAGGTCGCTGAAAGCCGCTATGCCATCGCGATGGAGAATTTCAGGCGGGGGACGGTGTCCGTTACGGACATGAATACGGCGCAGACCGAAAAAGACCAGGCCAGCCAGACCTACGTGTCGGCACTGGCCGATTTCTGGAGCTACTATTACTCGCTGCGCCGCAAGACCCTTTACGACTTCATTTCCCACACTGATATCGGCGCCGAGTTCGACCGCCTCATTGAAGAATAACCCTTGCCATGAAACAATACTACCCCTATTTGCTTTGTGCGGTGCTCCTTGCGGGCTGCGGCAAAACGAAGAACGAAAAGACGGATGCGGCACAGGATCGCATGCAGCACCGCATCGAACGCAACGAAGTCACGGTGGATACGCTGCAAAGGCGCGACTTCATGCGGGAGCTGATCAGCAACGGGCGGCTGGCAGCCTCGAAGCGCAGCACGCTCTCCTTCGAGGTCTCCGGAACCATCGCCGCGATAGCTGCGAAGAACGGTTCCCGCGTAGGCGCCGGGGAGCCGATCGCCCGCATCGACACGAGCGACTATGCCCTTCAGTTGCACAAGGCGCGGCTGGCGTTGGACAAGGCGCGGCTGGGATTTTACGATGTGTTGGTCGGGCTGGGCTATCAGGCCGGCGACACGGTCACCCCTCCGGCCGAAGTCGTGCAGCTGGCACGCATCCGCTCGGGGTATGCCGATGCCACGGCATCGCTGCTCAGCGCCCGCCGTAGCCTGGCTCACTGTACCCTGCGGGCTCCCTTTGCGGGAAAGGTCGCCGATGTGGAACAGCAGGTCTATGAGAAATCGAAAGGCGAATTCTGCACCCTGCTGGACGACAGCCGGCTGGACGTCCGCTTCTCTGTCCTCGAATCCGAATACGGGTTGCTCCGTCCGGGGCAGGAGATCGGCGTCAGCCCGTTCGCCGACCTGCGCAAGGAGGTGAAAGGACGCATTACGGCGATCAACCCTTCGGTCGATGTGCACGGACAGGTGCAGGTCGATGCCGAAGTGGTCAACGACGGCACGCTGGCCGACGGGATGAACGTCCGGGTGGCGGTGCGGCAAAAGGTGCCCGGGCAACTGGTCGTGCCGAAGAGCGCGGTGGTCATCCGCGACAATCTCGAAGTGCTGTTCCGCTACAAGGACGGCCGGGCGCAATGGACTTACGTACATACCTCGCTTGCCAACAGCCGGGAGTATGTGGTCGAAGCGAATCTGGACCGCGGGGCGGAACTCAACCCCGGCGACCTGGTGATCGTTTCGGGGAACCTGAATCTGGCCGACGGCTCAGAGGTCTCGCTCGGCGGGAAACAATAACACCGCACCCATGCTACGCAAACTTCTCGACCGGCCTATCGCCGTGACGATGATCGCCGTCGTCCTGCTCATCCTGGGCATCGTCAGCAGCCGCCTGCTGCCTGTGTCGCTCGTGCCGGATGTCGACGCGCCGTATATCACGGTGCAGATCCCCGCGCAGGGACTTTCGGCCCGGCAGCTGGATGAAACCGTCATCACCCCGCTGCGGCAGCAACTCATCCAGTTGTCGCAGTTGACCGACCTGCGCAGCGAGGCCCGCGAAGGAAACGGCATTATCCGCCTGACCTTCGAGCAGGGCTCGGACATCGACTACCTGTTCATCGAAGTGAACGAGAAGATCGACCGTTCGACGACCTCCCTGCCCCGCGACGTGGAGAGCCAGAAGGCAATCAAGGCGAGCGTCACCGACATCCCGGCCTTCTATATCAACCTCACCGTGCGGGGGGAGCGATCGGCCGGGTTCCGGGACGAACTGCATCCCGTATCCGACCGGTTCGCGGCGCTGAGCCGTTTTGCTTCGCAGGTCATCACCAAGCGCATCGAGCAGTTGCCCGAGGTGGCTATGGTCGACCTGAGCGGCACCGTTGCCCCGGAGCTGCTGGTTATCCCCGACGAGGCGAAACTCCGCCAGGCGGGCATCACCATCGCCGCCGTCGAAGGGGCGTTGCGCCGGGCGAACGTAACCCTGGGGAGCCTTGCCATCCGGGACGGGGAATACCAGTACAACGTGAAATTCCGGTCGGCGATAAACGGAAGGAAGGATATAGAGGATATTTTTCTGAAAATCAACGGCCGGTTGTTCCGCCTCAAGGAACTGGCTGCGGTCGTCGAGCATCCCCGCAAACGGCAGGGCATGGTGTTTTCGGACGGCCGCAACGCCGTGTCGCTGGCGGTCGTCAAGCAGGCGGACGCCCGGATGTCGAAGCTCAAGGACGAGCTCGACAAGCAACTCCGGCAGTTCCGTTACGACTATCCGGACGTGGAATTCACCGTCACGCGCGACCAGACCGAACTGCTCGATTATTCGATCTCGAATCTGGTGAACAACATCATCACGGGGGCATTGCTGGCCTGCGTCATCATCTTCTTTTTCATGCGCGACATGAAGTCGCCGATGCTGGTGATCCTGACCATTCCCGTGACGCTGATTATCTCGATCCTGGTTTTCTACCTGCTGCATATCTCGATCAACATCATCTCCCTGTCGGGACTGGTGCTGGGCATCGGTATGATGGTCGACAATTCGATCATCGTCATCGACAACATCACGGCCCGCTGGATACGCGGGGAGCCGCCGGCCCG
>ERZ780053.522-NODE-522-length-13906-cov-11.3203_pt1 | contig 13906 bp, 11 predicted proteins | sample MGYA00511088_ERZ780053 | MGnify/ENA primary metagenome ERZ780053 (study PRJEB29588, sample SAMEA2150866) | human gut metagenome | biome: human gut; feature: human-associated habitat; material: faeces | place: Denmark | collected 2008/2010 ...
TCTGATAAAAGGCGTAGTCCACATTCCACTTCCGGGCTACCCGGTCAAAGAGCTTCGTGTCCCCGGGCAACTCAAGGCTGTTGGTGGATGTGCCATGCGCCATGAGCTTTTTCACGGTCTGCTTGCCGTGGGGCGTCTGCTTTGCCCGGTGCGCTTTGGCGATCTTGCTCCCCACCGCCCGGACAACATAGGCAAGCCCCCGGGCGGTCAGCTTCGACGCTTTCACCGATATGGCAATCGTGCGCCGGGAAATATCCTCATCTACCAGCCGTCATCGCCTCCTCTCTGATAGAAATATGACCTTGGGACAAGTTGTCCCAAGGTCAGCGTTCATCATGCTCCTTTCTCGGGTGCAGGCGCTCGCCCTCCAAAGAGGAACGGTCTATGACCTCCTTGTAGGCTGCCATCTGCTCCCGGATATTCAACTTGGGGTACGCAAAAATGCGGTGTTCGGCGGGAATGTCCTCGATCCCGTGGTACACCTCCTTGAAATCGCCGCTGCGGGTCAGATAGCCCGTGGGGGCGAAGTGGCCGCCCTCGTTGATCCGCATATCCCGCCCATAGGCTTCAAAATCGAAGTAGGGCAGCACATTATCCGGCACATCCAGCAGCTCCATGTCCTCTACATAGATGCGCCCCAGCGTTTCATCGTCGGTCACGCCGGGGTGGAGGGAATAGCAGTCCAGATTATGAACGAGGTTGATGATGTCCGCCACGCTGGAAGTGTGGTCGCCCTCGTTGAGCGCGGCCTCCAGCGTTTCGATCTCGTCGCTGTCCAGCTCGGAAATGAGGTGCGCCAGATGGTTCAGCTCGTCCAAGTTTTCATACTCGGTGAGATAGTCGTATAAGCCCATCACATCGCCGTCAAAGGCGGTGATAAAAAATTCCTCATACCGCACACCGTCCACGCCGATGTTCTTTAAGAGTGATTGCACCTCCTCCGTGGTGGCCGGAAATTTCAGCGTTTCCCCCACAAGCTGCCCCTCGGCGTATTTGCCGAGGTTGGTGATGTAGGCTTCAAATACCGTCATTTGCACCTCCTTTTGTCAGCGCCTCCGCGATCCCCGCCATGATGTACTCGGCACAGGGCAACGCAATAGCGTTTCCCAATGCCCGGTAGCGGTGGGAGGATAGAATTTCCGCACCATCTGCGCCATACCTTGTCCAGCCCTCCGGCAGCCCCATGAGCCGTTCACATTCCGTTTCCGTGGGAAAGCGGACGCAGCCCCCGGCTGGATCGTCCTCATACCAAAAGGCAAAGGGCGAAATGCCGCCCGCTAACAGAGTGGGAAAAGGGTCAGTTGGCAGTCCAAAGCTGTTTCGGAACGCTGTTTCCGTCCGCTCCTTGGCGGACGCCCGCATACGGAAGCATTGAAAGGGTCGGGTGACTGGTACGCGCCGCCCTGCTTCAATAAAAGAGCCTCGATCTCCACAGGCGGCGGGCAGCCCGCAACCTCCGCCAAGCGCAGGAAGTGACTGCATTGTGCGGGACTTAAAAAGTATTTCGTGGGAACGCCGTCCTCCAAAGTCTGCCACAAGAAAGATGCGCTGCCGTCGTGCCAGCCGGGGGCTTGCCCAATGCTGGGCGTCCATGAGCCGCCAGCAGAGGTCAGGCGTTCGCCCTCGCACCATTCCGGCTCCTGCCCATCTTCCAGAAGCAGGCATTGAAACATCGGTGTCTGTGAAAGCGGATAGGACGGCTCTAAAATCCATCCGGTCATTTGATGAAAACGCTCCCATGACGTTTTCCCAAACAGCGATTGCTGGAAATAGACCATTTGTCGCCTCCCTCATTTCGCGGATAATGCGGATAGCTTGAAAGAACAGGCTGGACTTTTCTCCCGCAAGCCCCTTGCGGTTGCCGATCTGCGAAAGATTTTGACATGGTGAGCCAAAGGTGATGATATGGACGGGCGGGAGATCCCGCCCGTCCATATCATCACATCCCCCAAATGCGCCATATCGGGAAAGTGGCGTTTCGTGATGGAGATAGGGGCTTTTTCAATCTCGCTTGCCCATATTGGCTCAATGCCGCAGCGCACCGCCGCCAGCGGGAATACGCCAATCCCGTCAAACAGGCTCCCCAGCCGGAGCGCTGTCATCTTATCTGCGTCCCTGTCCCTTGACGGTCAAAATGCCCTCAAGGGTGGTGGCGGTGATCCCGAGCCGCTGAGCAACGGCGATGTCGTTCTTCATGGTCTCGGTGACGGTATGACCGCACACCACCAGCACATGAGAACGGCGGAGCAGGTCGCGCCCCATGTCGATACCGCTCTTATGTTCCTCTGGAACGGCGTCATTGAGGAAAAGGGGCTGATAGAGAGTCGGGCAGATAGGCGCAAAGCCCGCCTCATACACCGTGCGGCAATACTGCGCCGCCAGCTTCGTGTTTTCGTGATCGCTGCCGCACCATGCGGCGGTAATGTATGCGAGGGGTCGTTTCATTGTGAAATACCTCCGTTTTGTAATATAGTAGTTCAACCCAAACCCCACGCCCTTTCCCATTCTTGGGAAAGGGGGCGGCTCTGGAGGATATACCCCCGCCGCTTGCCGGAGAAAAAGCATAGCCGGGACAGGCGGTCAAGGGCTGGCCGCTGAAAACAGCGGTGCGATGCACCCTTGACAGCCCGCTCCCGGCCATGCTGGAATACGGGCGGCGACGGGGGATATAACCACAAGAGCCATTCGGGGAAACGAAAGACCTCGGGACAAAAAGTCCCAAGGTCACTTTTCAAGCTCTGTTTTCTTTTCGGGCTTGCCCAGCTCGGGCGGCTGCTTGGCCTTCCAGTCATCCAGCAGAGAAATGATCTTGTCTTTCATTTCCCTTGGGGACTTGTCCTTGCCAAAATACTTTTCCAGTTCCGCACTATTGATGATCACCTTGTCTACCTCCTTTTTCTCCTGTGACAGAATCCCGTCGATCACATCGCCGTTGAGTTTGCCGTCCTTGTCCAGCTCCCGCATTTTCTGTGCCTGCGACAGCGAGGGCGAGGACTGCTGCCCCTCGATGGACACGGCGATATATCTCTGATTTTTGGGACGGATGAATGAAATCTCCACCGCCGGGGTGAACGCCAGCTTTTTCTCGTCTACCATTGCCTGCAAATCCGGTACAAGCTCGGTCAGGCGGATATACCGCTGCACCTGCTTGTAGTTCATGCCGTTACGATCTCCCACGACCTGCGTGGAGCGTTTTCCGGCATCCTTGTCCTCCTCACCGGGACGGGAGCCTTGGTGCTTAATGGCCTCCACCTGCATTTTCAGCGACTGCGCCTTTTCCGTGGGCAAAATGCGCTCACGGTGGCGGAGGTTGTCATCCGTCATAGCGAGGATGGCTTCATCGTCCGTCATGTTGCGGACGATACACGGCATATTCGCAAATCCGGCAAGCTCGCTTGCCCGCTGGCGGCGGTGGCCTGCGATGATCTCATAGCCGCCATCCTCGCGGGGACGCACCAACGCAGGCTGATTGACGCCTGCCGCCTTGACCGACTCCACAAGCCCCTGCATTTCCGCATCGTCCCGGACACCAAAGGGATGATTTTTGAACGGATGCAGGTCAGACAGATTGAGATAGACGATTTCCTCTTTTTCGGCGCGGGTGGCGTCACGGGGCGCAGACGGCTCCGGCGTGACCTCCGCACCAGCGGGAGCGCCACCCTTATCCACGGCAGGCTTCTCCGGGGCGGGCTTGCTTTGGGACTTTTTGTCCCGAGGTTTGGGCGGCTTTGCCTTATCGGGAGCGGCCTTACCATCCTTGGGCGGACGGCCTCTGCCGAGCTTGGCAGGCTTGTCCTTTTCCGTGGGCGGCTTCTGCTTGACCGCCTTTTTCTCCTCCTTGGCCGCCTCGTCACGGGCGGCGGAAAAATCCACCACCTTGCCGGAATGTGCCGGGGCAGGTGCGTCCTTGCCGGGAGCAGGCGGCTGCTCCTGTTCCTTTTCAGCCTTGGGGACTTCGGGAGCGGCGGGCTCCTCCACCTCGGCGTGGGTAACAGCGTCGGCGGGATCAGGTACAGCCTCGCCCATTTCAAAGAGCGCCGCCTGCCCCTCATGCTCCAGCATGACCGCCTCTGCGTCGGTCAGCACAGGCTCGGGAGTTAGCTGCTCCGGCACGGCGGCATTTTCTACCGTGGGAGCGGGAGCCTCGGCGGGCGGAGCTGCCTCTGGAATGTTTTTCTTATCATCTGCCATTTGCAAACCTCCTTTTTGTGACATGAAAAAAGCCAGTCCGCAGACTGGCCGGGTGGAAGTGACCTCCCTTCATGGTTTTATATATGAAAACGCCGCCCGTTGTCCTGTTGGGGTAGCGTATTTCTCCTATTTATGCTATAATTAAGTTATATTTAATGTCTGCAGGAGGGGAAGTCTATGAATAATATTTCTGAAATTACTCGCCAAGATATTTTGGATATTATCAAAGATGGTTTCATTGTTCATCTGGATGAGCCAGCCTATGACAGCAATGTTGGCGATTACATAATGGAATATCCTGTTAAAATTCCTTTTTACGGACGCATAGATGAGATTTCCTTTTTGTCAAGAATTTATGACTTAGAAAAAATGCCTTCTAAAGATAGTAGATACAGAAATGCACTTGGAGATATTAGTTGCCATCTTCGGTTTGGTGACTATGACGGTGATTGTTGGTTTTTCTCTGATGATCGCTTCAATCTACGACATGGTGATGGCGATGAGCCTCTGTTGAAATTCTTGTGTGAAATGTTACACCCTGCGGTGCGAAATGAAAAATCAGATTGGAAACGGTATCTTGATAAGTTCAATGAATTGCTCCGAACTGATGGGTACGAATTATATCCAGCGCAACATATTTCGGGGAGAGATGTATATCGGGCAAGAAATTATATAGAACCTACTCAACCCTGTTTTCCTGATAGTCTTTTTACCGAGCGCTACAAGGAACTGGTAGTATATGGTCAGGGACAGCCTATTGATAATATTAGCGGTTCTGTAGACTTAAACGCCAAAAAACACATTTGCAAAATCATGTTAGAATTTAGGGAGCCTATGCGCTACCAACCTAATCGTTATGATAGCTGGACAGAAAATACCGATGCTTTAGAACAAGCTGTCCGACGCTTAAATGAACACCTTGAAATTCCCGTGGTGGATCTCCGTGCTTTGAATATTTCCCCATGTTCTGATTATGAAATTTTAGCCGCACATTTTACACCATTCCTATTTGATATAATTGAACTTCAATATGACGAGTTATCCTCCCGAGAAAAAACCGCTTTTCAAGCAGAAATCAATACATCGTTACAAAGAGATAATGTGTCATTTAAGCTCAATGATAGCGGGCTTATAGAACAGTTGGCCGTGCATGAGGTACTAACTTCTGACATTGTTGCTTTGAGTACGCAAATTCAAGAGCCGGGATTGAGAGAACTATTTGACCTTGCCATTGAAAAACATATGCAGCCTAATCTTCAATCGCACAAAGATGCGGTTGAAAAACTATGGGATGTATTAGAACGACTAAAGACATACTATGCAGATTTAGACAAAAGGCAATCCGCAGACAAAATAATTGAAGATATGGCCTGCGGTCAAGATGCCTATAAGACATTGTTTTCTACGGAGTTTAAGGAATTAACTACTATCGGCAACGATTTTCGTATTAGGCATCACGAAACAAATAAAATCGACATTGTTGATATACGACACTATGACTATTTTTTCAACCGCTGTCTGGCGCTGATTGCTTTGGCGCTTCAATATCTACAGTAATGTAATTTGACTGTGCTATATAAAACGCCGCCTACTGTCTACATAGGCGGCGTTGTTCTCGCTATTTTGAATTTTTAGAATAAATACCTCTTGCCGACTACCAGCAAACCATTGATATATCTGCGTTTTCTGAAATCCTATAATTACACTCCGACCATAATGTGGAGACAAAAAAGATGTCTCTTGCGAAAAGCCCGATTATATCGGGCTTTTTTGCTGCCCAAACGGCGATTTTTCTCTGTACCAAAACACAGATGTAAAATCGCAGTTTTCCCTTTGTGGATAGACTTGAACTCCCGAAAAGTAAATATCAGATACACTGGCAGATAGAAAGCAAAAATCTATCTGCCTTTTTTGTTACCCTGAAAAGGAGAAATCAGATATGCTGCAGAAAGAATGAGCCAAACGCCTCAAAGTTCGGTACGACACCAAGATGGACAGCAACGAATGGTTGGAAGTGTCCTCGGACGGCATCCCCCTCTGCCGGATCGACAGTATGCTGAGAACGCCCGACTGTCCGTTCGTGCTTTTCGTCGGCACAAAGAAACTGGTCAAGCGAAAGGAGTTTGAACAATTCATCAGTGAGAAACTGGTGATATAAGTGGCTTCGGAAGATTTACAAATAAGTGGAGAGTTTTTTCACGCAACGGCTTGAGAAAAAGGACGCTATATGCTATAATTTATTTGTAGTAGTGCGTCCTTTTTCGCAAGCGCGGAAAGGATACAATTGATACCCACCTTTACAAGCTATGCGACGAAGCAGGAATTGAAAAATTCTGTATGCACGCTTTGCGCCACACCTATGCAACGCGTGCAATCGAAAGCGGGATGCAGCCGAAGGTGCTGCAAAAGCTGCTGGGTCATGCCAGCATCAAAACAACAATGGATCGCTATGTTCATGTGACTGCCGAATCGCTGGATTATGCCATCAAGCAATTTCAGCAAAATGGTGTAGTCTGATGAAATCCAATAAAGCCAAATGCGGAAATGGTGTAAAAATGGTGTAACAGCCAAGACGCCAAACGCTGAAACCCCTTGAAAATCAAGGAAAATCGAAGGAGAATGAGTACAAATGAAATTAGGTATCGGAGGACCGCTACCTGATTTTATATCTCAATAATCCTCAATAAATACGAATATTACTTGATTTGAAGCGGATTTTGGAACAAACCAACCATATATAACTTCATGTTTTCCTATGCTACTCTATACGAAAATGGCGTAAAAATGGCGTAGAGAAAACTTACACGAGGGATATAGGTACGCCGCTGCTACAAATCAGTTTTCCAACAGGTGTGGGACGCTAACAACTCCCACGCCTGTTTTTTTGTTGTCCTTCGGGGCAAATATCGGGGATATTATCGCTTGTGCGCCGTTTATTTTTCTCTGCCATATTACCACCCTACATTTCACTTATCTGCCCCTTGTGCGTTACAATCTGCAAATACCCGTCTTTATTTAAGCAAGGGGCAAGCCCATAATGAGCTTGCCCCACTGTCATTCGGAAGTTCAGACGGTGAACAATCCGTTCACCGATTTATTCCTCGCTTTCATTATCGCTGGCGGCATTTCTATAATCCTCCTGCACACCCTCGGAGAGGTCAAAACACATCGTTTTTGCGTCTGCGACCCAAAAGCCACGCACACGATAGCGTTTATCGCTTTGCCAAACGCCCTCCATAGCGGCACGAATGGGGTCAACCAGATTCTTGTTGGTGATGCTGACCGTGGCCTTCTGCTCACCCTTCGGCTTGGAGAACTTGTAGCCCCTCTGCTCACTACTCTTACACATACGAACCGCAAAAACCTTGTTTTTTGCGTCAAGCTGGCACAGGACAAAAGCAGGATAGTTCAGGTCATCAAGTACCTTTTTCGTAAAGGTGACACCGTTCTGGTTAATGAAAATGTCGGGGTATGCGTTGGTGTTCGCATCAAGGATCTCAAAGTTCAGTGCGTTAAAATCAAATTTCATAATGGATTTTCCTTTCGGTATTAGAGATTTTTCAGCTCTTTCAGCAGTTCGCGGCGTTCCGAAGCTGTCCAGCGCGGGTCTAAAATGATATACCCTCTGAAATACTTGTCTTTAGAACGTGTGACCGTGAACCGCTTTGGCATAGCGTGTAGCCTTGCCGATTTGCCGGGTAGTGGCTTTTCATCTAAAATCTGTTGCACCTTCTGCCAATCGGATTTTTTTATGATTGCTGTGTGGTGTTCCTCTTTGAAATACTTGTTGAGCATAGTGTTTTTCACTGACTTATGCTCCCGAAAATCAATCGTACAAGTTTTCTGCATGAGTGCGTCCCCGCAATATTTCTCGTTCCGGAGAATACCGCGAATAGTAGCAGCCCGCCAAAAATCTTTCCCTTTAGGCGATTTGATGCCTTGCTCGGTCAGCGCGGCGGCAATTTCTGCGGGGGTTGCACCTTCCAAACAGCTTTCGTAGATGTACTCAACAATCTTTGCTTCTGTTGGCTCGATCAGCAATCGTCCGAAGTGGTCCCAATAGTAGCCAAGCGTGTTTATCACCGAGAATTGGTAGATACCCTCTGCCATGCGCCAGCGAATACCGTTTTTGATGGCTTCGCTCTTTTGCTGTGATTCCAATTCTGCAAGTGCTGACAAGACCGCTATCAGTAGATTGTTGCTGCCATCCCCGATAGAGGACAGCCCTTCGCTTTCAAATCGCACCGGGACAGGTGGAGTCAAGGCGTTCAGAGTACGCAAATTGTTCAAAATATCAACCGTATTTCTACCAAAGCGATTTATGCCCTTTGTCAAAATTAGGTCAATCTTGCCTGCTTTTGCGTCATCAATCATGTCCTTAAATCCCTGCCGCTTGTTCGTGGAAGTGCCGCTTACGCCGTAATCTTGATAGATTTTTACTAACTCCCAATCGGGATTGCTCTCAATTTTGGATTTGAAATAGACAATTTGCATCTCAAAACTGCCTACTTGCTGTTCTTCCTGTGTGCTGACACGGACATAAGCTGCAACACGCATTTTTCGGGGAGTCTGCCCTTGCGCTTGTACGGCTGGGGGTGGCGGTATTATAATTACACCGCCGCTTTCCCGATTCTTGCGGATTCCGTCATGTATGCGCTCCTTGCGTTCCTCCCGATTATCGGCGCGAGTCTTTTTTCGGCGGGACTGCTCTATCTCTTGAGGGTCAAGTTTCTTTGCCATATAAGCCCTCCCTTGCAGATATACGGATATTCCCGATGTGGTTCATAGGCGGCGCACCTCCTCGCTTACTGTTTTTCATTGGACAATTAACCTCCTTGCTGATTGTTATTTATGACTACCCTGCGGCGCATGAGCCAGGGGGTCACACAAAAGAAAACGAGCAGCAGAATTGCTCCTGCTGCCCGAATCGGCACTGCTTCTTATCGGGGGTAGATTTTATCGCCCCCTGCAAGTGACGGATATATGGTTATTTGATTTACAATGCCTTAACCGTGTCGATAAACTGGCTCATGCTCACCGCACCCGGCAAGAGGTTTTCCTCATTCTCAAACACCATGTAATAGCGGAAATTCTTGCCCGCTGCTGTGCGCCACGCTTGACCGAGTGCGATTTTCTCCCGGCTGTCATCATTTTTCAGATGTTCGCCCTTAGTTTCCGCACAGATGAGCTTGCCGCTCTGGGTCATAATCAGAATATCGGGGTAGTGCTTGATAAAGCCGTTAATTGCAAAGTCTTGACGTGCAATATTTCTGTGCCACCAGCGGACATTCGGCAGGGCGGTCAACTCTACAATCAACTTCTGTTCCAGTTTGTTCATGTCACCGTCCTCTGCTGCATACAGAGAACGGGCATATATGTCGGTATATGTGGCAGGATGGATAGAGGGGCGCAGACGGAAATAGGGCTTGCAGACGATGCGCTCCGTTTCCAGCCACCTTTCAAAGTTTTCTCGATAATGGGATTCCAGTAGCGTTTCAATTTTGGCGCGGATCTTTGCCGCATAGCCCAGCGGGGCTTTCTCCATAGCGGCAAGCTGCGCCTTATCCATATCGCTCACAATGCGGTCTATGTAGGCTTTCAGTTCGGCGGCGTCCACCATGTTCAGCTTGTTAAGCTGATTGAACATCATTTCCTTGCATTGACGTACCCGGCTTTCCGGCGGCAGATTGTTGAACCACTCTTTGAAGTACCGCTGTTCGGCGCTCTCCATCTTGAACACCTTTGGCAAACCGCCGTCCTGCTCCCGCACGTCGATTTCGCGGATTTCATCGTCTGCGGCGGCAAAGTCAATATCGTATGCCTTGCCCTTGAGGGTAAAGCCCTCTGCCAGCATTTCCTTGTCCAGCAGTTCAAAAGAACCGTCCGTAAACAAAGATTGCTCAACTTTCAGGAAAAACTGCGGGATTTGCAGCGTTTCAATATCCTCCCGGAACTGCGGGTTTACTTGGAATGATTTCACTTTATCCCGCACCTCCCACGGAAGATTGTCCATCATCGGGTCATTGTCTGTCTGTTGGATAGCGTCTGTATATGCCTTTTCGACCTCTGCGGCAGCGTCCAGCATGGTGTCGGCTTTCGGGGCAGTTTCAGGCGTTTGTGCCTGTTCTCTGCGCCGCTCCAACTCTGCCCCGATAGATTTCCCATCCAGCCCCGAAAAATCGTCCTCGGCGGTTTCCAAAGGGGGTTCCATTTCAGGACACCCTCGTTGATCAGGCAGCGTGATTTGTTCTGCTGGCTGTTCGGGAACCTGCGGTTTTGCGGACTCACCGATCCGATAGTCTTTATCGCTGAATCCTGCGCTGTTCAAGCCCTTGACTATATGCGCCACAGTATTGTTGAAGTCGTTGGAAGAAGTCAGCACATAGGACATATTGAGTGCGCTCTGTGTGTGCTGGCTCGTATGGGGCAGACGGAGAATCCGTCCTAAAATCTGCTCCACGTCAACCTGACTTGTCTTATTGGCAAGAGACGCAAGGATATAGGCAAAGGGGCAATCCCAGCCCTCTTTCAGCGCATTGACCGTGATAATGTATCGAATCGGACAGCTTAGGGACATCAACTCCACATTTTTCAGTTCGTTCACATCAGCGGTACGAATGGCAATTTGCTCGGCGGGAATCCCGGCGTCCACCAGTTTGTCCCGCAGTTTTTCAAAGGTGGTCGCGTCCTCCTTGCCTTTCGGCTGTGCCTGAAACAGCGCGATAGGGCGGATATATTTCCCCGTCTTGGCGTACTCCGCGCTTGCGATTTCTTCCAGTTTGTTCCGCAGGTCGATCGCGTCAATCAGTACCTCGGATTGGCTGTCCCGGTTATAGACGATCACGGGCAGCTTTACCATGTGTTCGTTTTTCAGCTGCACCGCGTCCACATAGGAGATGATATTGCTCTCCTTTTTCGGCGTGGCGGTCAAATCCAGCACAAAGCAGGGATTGAAGTTTTCCAGCATTTCAAGGCTCAATTCCGACCGGGCATGGTGGCTCTCGTCCACGATGACAAGCGGGTTAAGCTGGTTGATGATCTGGAACAGTGCGGTTTCATCCGCTTTTTCAATGGGGCTGTCGGGCTTACCCAGCACCTTTGCAAACTCGGCAAGGTTGCTGTTCTCCTGATAGGCTTTCAAGACCTCCTTGCCGCGCCCACGGAACGAATCGTAGGACAGCACCATAACCGACAACTGCTCCGTTACGGCGGTGGGGTTGAAGTTCTGACCGTTCAAAAGCTCCTGCTTGGTGTAGACCTCCACACGCCCGCCGAAATCCACGTCGATTTTTTGACGGTAGGGGTGCTGCGGGTTCTTCAGTGATTTTGCCGTTTGCGTCAAAATCGCGTCCGACGGAACAAGCCACACGACCGCCTTTGTCTTGGTAGCGGGGAGCGCGTCAAAGATGGGGCGAACGGCGTTGCAGGCAATAAAGGTCTTGCCGCCGCCTGTCGGCACCTTGAAGCAGAGGTTTGGAACACCGGGTATAACGTTTTGGTATAGCCCTAAAGTCGGGGCTGATTTTTCCTGCCAAAACAGGCGAAACGCCGCTGCGTCACTCTTTGTTTCGTTCAGCAGTTCCAGATAGCGGGTCAGGTCCGCTATAACCTTTTTCTGATATGATTTCAGTTCCATACAGCGAACACCCCCTTACAGTCTGCTAATATCGCGCGGAATTTTCTTAAATGTGATGCCCATTTTTGCCAGCTTATCCTCGCTGATAGAGCAGCGGTCGGCGTAGATCACCGTCCCATCAGCTTTTTCCGTAATGGTGGAGAGAAACGCATAATCCAGTACCGTCACGCGCTGCGGCTCGTAGTAGAAGTAATAGCCTGTGCTGTTGTGCTTGCCGAGGTAATACGGATTGTCGCCGATAGGTGGGGCGTAGGGCTGCTTGGTTTCCATGAACCAGATGTATTCCCGGATTTTCTCTGGGGCAACCGCTTCATTCAGGCAATCGCCCACAAGCAGCGGTTCGCCCAAGTCATAAAAGCTGAAATTGCCGCCCGTACCCGCCACGGCATTCTTGCCCTCGCCGTAGCCATTGATAACACGCTTGACGCGTTCGGCGGTGATGCTGTCAGCATAGTCTCCCATTTCAACAAGGATGATTCTTCTGCATCCACCATCATGCTTATTCATGTTAAGAACCGCTTGCGCTGTTGTACCAGACCCAGCGAAAGAATCAAGTACAATCGAGTCTTTTCTTGTAGCAATTTGAATTATACGCTGTATCAATCGAACAGGTTTTGGATAGTCAAAAGCTGTTGGCGTACCGAAGATTTTTCCAATCTCTTTTGTAGCTTCCTGCGAATGCCCGACGCCCTTGTTATCCCACCAAGTCCAAACGTTTTTACCCTCCCGTTCAGATAAGTAGGTCTTTCGACGCGGTATGCCCTTTCCGTCAGCTCCAAACCACATTCGTCCTTCATCACGTTGCTTGATAAACTCACTCTCCACGTTTTTCCAACAACGACCTTCTGGGGGAGTATATCTCGCTCCGCCTGGTGTAATAATTTCATACATCTGGTTCGGACGAAAACCCTGCGCTGTAAAATCGCTCGATGCCCACGGACCACGGGGGTCATTATCTGGATTTTTATAATTCTCGGCATCTTCTTCGCTTAATGCAACTTTGCTTATTGCGTTAGGGAGATAAGAGATGTCTTTACAATACGCGCATACATATTCGTGGGCGGTACTTACCAATTTACGCATATCGGGAGAGGTGCGTTTTTGCCAAACAAATTGTGCCAAGAAATTATTTTCACCAAAAATTTCGTTACATATCATCCGTAGTAATACTTGCTCTCTGTCATCAATGCTGATGAAAATAACACCATCGTCCGCCAGCAGCTTTTGCAGCAGCTTCAAGCGCGGGTACATCATGCACAGCCACTTGTCATGGCGGGTCAAGTCCTCGCCCTCTTTGCCGACAACCTCACCCAGCCACTTTTTGATTTTCGGATCGTTGACGTTGTCGTTATAAACCCAGCCCTCGTTGCCAGTGTTGTAGGGCGGATCGATGTAGATGCACTTGACGCGCCCCTCGTACCGGGGCAGCAGGGCTTTCAGGGCTTCAAGGTTGTCACCCCGGATAATCATGTTGTCGCTGCCGTTGTCCTCGCTATGCTCCCCGTTTTCGTCAAAGCTATACTTGCGCTCCAACACCCGGAACGGAACTTCCTGATGATGATTGATAACCTTGCTCTTTCCAATCCATTCAAGTGTTGGCATGGCTGATTTCCTCCATAATCGTGTTATCCTCATTTCAAATGAGGGTTTTTCTACCCTGACCCTCAGCAGTAATGAGGGTCACTCCTGTCTATGCCTGTGCAGTGGTTATTGTGGTGAAAGACCTATCCTGTCTCGGAAGGACTAAATCTTTGTCAAACACTGTCATCGTTTGTCGAATCGACGATTTAGGCAGAGTCATAACCAAGGGGTCAGTGCGCCCATTCGCACCCGCGAGGTGGAATAGACCCCATTATTTCGAGTTAGAGTCGCTGATATAATCTGCGGCTTATTTTTCATTTTCGGCAGTTTTTTTGATATACTTGCCGTTCTTGATTCTCGCGTCCGCTGGCTTCTCTGCGTCCTCTGGAATCCCCCAGACCGAGCCAATGCGGATAGCACCGGGGACGCGCCCCTCGCCGCACAAAATCTGAATACGGCGGGTGGAGATGCCCCAGCGTTCGGCGGTTTGCGCGATAG
>ERZ780053.525-NODE-525-length-13857-cov-4.58694_pt1 | contig 13857 bp, 17 predicted proteins | sample MGYA00511088_ERZ780053 | MGnify/ENA primary metagenome ERZ780053 (study PRJEB29588, sample SAMEA2150866) | human gut metagenome | biome: human gut; feature: human-associated habitat; material: faeces | place: Denmark | collected 2008/2010 ...
CTATTCGCTGCTGTGCAAGTACTTCCGGCGGGCGGTTCTGCCCGCCGACAAGGTACTCTGCGCCGATATTTACCGGCAGCGCACACGGCTCTGCGACCGATGCAGAAAGCCCTTTGCACCCAGTAGCAACCGGCAGAAATACTGCCCGGAATGCGGCCGCTCCATCCGGCGCAAGCAGAAGGCGGACTCTGCCAGACGGCGGCGCAACGTCGAACATTAAGCACCGGGAAAGCCTTGATTTCCAAGGCTTTTGGGATAGCAAAGCTGGGGCGGGTGGCCGTTTCCATCCGCCCCCGCCAAAATCTACTTCTAACATTCTACAAAGGAGAATTCTATGGACAACAAACTGAAAACCGTGGACGCAGAGACCCTGCTGTCCTCGCCGATGAGCAAGACAATGTTCATCGTAGACGGCCTTATTTCGCAGGGTGTTAATGTCATCAGCGGTGCCAGCAAGATCGGCAAAAGCTGGCTGATGCTGTGGCTGGGGCTGCAAGTGGCGCAGGGAAACTCTATTTGGGGGCTGCCTACACTGCAATGCGATGTGCTCTATCTGAGCCTTGAGGACACCCAGCGACGCATCAAGGATCGGCTCTACAACCTCACCGACAGTGCCCCGGACAACCTGTATTTTGCCGTGACCTCCGGGCTGATCGGCGGCGGGCTGGAGGAGCAGATCACGGACTTTCTGACCGAGCATTCTGCTACCAAGCTGGTCATCATTGACACGCTGCAAAAGGTGCGGAACTCCAAGGGCAGCGCCGGAAAAGCGGGAATGTACGGCAACGACTACGACGATATTTCCTCCATTAAGCGCATTGCCGACGGCTTCAACATCGCCGTTTTGCTGGTGCATCACCTGCGAAAGCTGCAAGACAGCGACGATCCCTTTAACGATGTCAGCGGCTCTACCGGCATCATCGGCGCTGCGGACACCAACTTCATCCTGCGCCGTAAGCGCAGCGGAAACGCCGCTACGCTGCTGGTCAGCGGGCGGGATGTGGAGTATCAGGAGCTGACCTTGCAGTTTAACGACCTTGTCTGGGAGCTGGTGGAGCGCAAGAACAGCGAGGATATTCACAAGGCGGAGCTGCCGAAATTTCTGTTTCGGGTGGTGGATTTTATGGAGCGACGCACCGAATGGGTAGGCACGGCTACGGAGCTGCTGACCGAAATGAAGGAGCAGGAGGTCACGCCCAATATGGTCACAAAGTATCTCGGCCAGTTCGCCTATGAGGTGCTGGAGCCGCTGGGTATCGAGTATCGCACCAAGCGAACAGGCAAAAGTCGGCTCATCAAATTTCTGCGCCGTGACGGCGATGACGCAAATGACGCCGGGATCGCTATATAAGGAAATCCCCGTCACAACCGTCATTGCCGTCACAAACCGAAGAAGAAAGGGGGTGAACAAATGCGCAGCAAAAACTACGGGATCAATGTCCGTGTGACCGAGCAGGAGAAGCAGAAGCTGCTGGAAAATGCCCGGTTCTGTTCTCTGTCGCTGTCGGAATACTTGCGGCGGCTGGGGCTTGGAAAAGAGGTCAAAGCGGCCATCACGGAGCGGGATTACCGCCTGTTTCGGATGCTGAACGGACTGAAAGCGGAGCTTCCACAGCTTCAGAAAGAGGAAATTCTGAGCAGGCTGGAAGCAATTTTGAATGAATTAAAGTAAGCAGGTATCACGCCTGCGCAGTCTAAGCGAGCAGACTGTTTGTACTCCTAAAGTCCAAACAGTGCCTCTGCCGCCGATGCCTGCGTCATCTTAGCGAGCAGTGCGTTTTTACTCCCGGCAGGGCCGGAGCGTAAAAACACTCGTTAGGGCGTGCCCTAAAACCCCAAAAGAAAAAACTATGAAAGTGAGGACAACACAATGAGAAAATCGGATTTTACTTTACCCACGCTGGACGACCTGTTCTCCACGCAGGCGGAGCGGGACGATGCCATGCTGGAGCGGGTGCGGAATATTCCACTGGCCGAGCTGCACCCGTTCAAGGGTCACCCCTTCAAGGTGCAGAACAACGAGGAGATGCAGCGGATGATCGAGAGCATCCGCAAGGTGGGGGCCATCACCCCGGCGCTGGCAAGGCCGCTGCCCGACGGCGGCTATGAATTGATCTCCGGTCACCGGAGGTTGGCGGCGTGTCAGGTGCTGGGCGTCGAGACGATGCCCGTCATCGTCCGGGAGCTGTCCGACGATGAAGCGGTGATCGCAATGGTGGATGCCAACTTGCAGCGGGAGACTATCCTGCCCAGTGAAAAGGCATTTGCCTACAAGATGAAAAGGGATGCGCTGAATCATCAGGGTATGACTTCTCCCCAAGTTGGGGAGAAGTTGCTGACGGCAGAAAAAATTGGTTTAGATGGCGGAGACAGCCGCAATCAGGTATTGCGATATATCCGTCTGACCTACCTGATCCCCGAGCTGCTTTCAATGGTGGACGACGGCAAGATCGCCTTTAATCCGGCGGTGGAGCTTTCCTACTTAGACTCGTATCAGCAACGGGCGGTGCTGGACGCGATGGCGCTGAACGACTGCACCCCGTCCCACGCCCAGAGCATCCGCCTGAAAAAGCTGGCACAGGAGGGCGTGCTGGATGACCAGATAGTCTACGCCGTGCTGGCGGAGACGAAGCCCAACCAGCAAGAGCAGCTCAAATTCAAGCGGGAGGAGCTGCGGAAATATTTCCCCTCCGGCTACACCGAGGAGCAGATGCGCCGGGACATCATCAAGGGGCTGGAATTGCTGAAGCGGCAGAGAGAACGAAACCGGGATGCCCGCTGATTCGTATTGATGCGGCTACGATAAAACAATTCGCAGAATAGAGAGAACTCCAAACCGATGGTATACTGATGCTGTCGGTTTGGAGTTCTGTTCTGCAAATACAAAGGACAGGAGGAAGTGAAATTGGTAGCAGGACATCTGACATTGAAAAACGGCAGGTATTACGCCGTGCTGAACTATAGAAACGCCGGAGGGCAGCGGAAAACGAAATGGATCTCGCTGGGACTTTCCGAAAAGGGCAACAAGCGCAAGGCGGAGGCAGAGCTGGCGAGGCTTCGGGCGGAGTTTGAGCCGCCCAAAGAGGTGGGCGACCTGAGCAGCGATATGCTGTTTGCCGATTATCTGTTGGAGTGGCTGGAAATCGCCAAGGGGCGGCTGGCTGTGGGGACATACAGTTCTTACGCCGCAATGATCAAGAAGCCAGTCGGACCGTACTTCCGCCAAAGGAATCTGACCTTGCGGGAGCTGGAAGCCCGACACTTGCAGATGTTCTATTCCGAAATGCTCAGAAAGGTAAAGCCGAATACGGTCATCCACTATCACGCAATTATTCACTCGGCACTGAAATATGCGGTCAAAACCGATATGCTGGTGCAGAATGTGGCGGACAAGGTGGATAGGCCAAAGAAAAACGGCTTTCAGCCGGTTTTCCTTTCGGCAGAGGAAATGCAGAAGATGTTTGAAGCTCTCCGGGGCACCAAGCTGGAGCTGCCGGTGCTGGTGGCCGCTTTTTACGGATTCCGTCGGGGTGAAGTGTTGGGACTGAAGTGGGACGCCATCGACTTTGAGCGTGGAACGATTTCGGTCATACGAACCGTTACAACGATTACTGTTGAAGGCAAGCAGATGGAAATTGAACAGCAGTCTGCCAAGACCAAGTCCAGTCTGCGTACCCTGCCGCTGATCGGCAGCTTTCGGGAATACTTCTTACAGGTGAAAGAGGCGCAGGAACTCAATAAGCAGATCTGCGGCAATTGTTACAATCACGAGTATGATGGCTTTGTATTTGTGGACGAGCTGGGCGAGCGGATGCGGGCCAATTATCTGACTTCGGCATTCCCAAAATTCTTGGAGGACCACGGCCTGCGCCGGATGCGCTTTCACGATCTGCGTCACAGCTGTGCCAGCTTGCTGCTGGCCAACGGCGTTCCCCTCAAGCACATTCAGGAGTGGCTGGGCCATAGCGACTTCACCACCACGGCGAACATCTACGCCCACTTGGATTACAAGTCCAAGATCACCTCGGCACAGGCGATGGAGACAGGGCTTGCTCTGCCGGAGGGCGGCGACTTCGGAAGCCGGTGGGGATCGATTGATGTTGGGGAGAACGGATGATTTTCTCTCCGAAAAAGTGAAAGAGCACGGAATTGCCCGTTTCGGAAAAAGGAAAGAGCCTGTAATCGGCTTGATTACAGGCTCTTGATGGCGGAGCGAGTGGGATTCGAACCCACGGTACCGTGAGGTACAACTGATTTCGAGTCAAAATTCGCTATTTAGAAATAAGCGGAATTAAGAGAAATTGAGTGACGATGGCGGAACTTGAAGAAGCCCGTATTTCAAGGGTTTTTCAAGGGTAAAAGCTCGGAAAACGGAAAAACGCCCAAAAATCAATGAGTTCGAATAATTAGCGGTTTTACTGCTTTTTAGGGGAGAACTGAGCATTTTGGGGAGAACTAGGGGAGAACTGGGGAGACCAAACAAGAAAAAATCGCAGTTCCTACGACTGCGTTTTGAACAGACTTTCATGGGAAACCACCTGCCGTTGACCAATATGAAAAGGTGGTTTGAACATGAAAAATTTAGAAGCGCATTTCAAAGAGATCAAGAAGCAATACCCAAAAACCATGAGCAAGGATCAGCTATATCGGGTGGCCCACATCAGCAAGGCAACCGCACTCTATTTGCTTAAAAGCGGTGCAATTCCATGCAAGGACACGGGTAAAAAAACACGTCGCTATACCATTAAGACAGACGATGTGATCGAGTACCTGCGTCAGAGGGAAATATGCCCGGAAAAGTACAAGGCCAGTGAAGGATGGTACGCAGGGACAGCAGGTGCTAAAAAAGCAATAGCTCCAAGCTGCTGGATAACGCTGACTCCTGAGCAGACGAAACAGTTTGAGCTGTTTTTTGAAGCGGAAATGAAGGAGATGGCGGACCTTATTACAATCGAGGAGCTTGCCGTGTTTGCTGGATACAAATCTACCTCTGTAGTAAACTGGTGCAGCAGCAAAAAGATGAAGGCATTTAAGATTGGAGGGAAATATTTTATCCCCAAAGAGTGTGCTATCAAATATTTAGCTTCAGCGGCAATGTGCCGTAATCCGCAACAGTCGTACAGGTACAAGCTGTTTGTCACAGAGTTCAGAAAACAATACAACATAAAATCATGAAAACAGTACATAGCGCGTCTGTTACCCAAAGTGGCGCTTGGGTCGGCAGGCGCGCTATTTTTATGCCCAGATGCGGGCGAAGGAGGTGTTATTGTGAAAGCATATGGGAAGTCGTGGGGCTACAACGTATATGACTGCCGGTACTGCCTGTACCGGAAAGGGAAGCTCAAGGGCTGCGTCCGGACGGCTGCTGCTGTCCCGTCCCGCAAAAGCCCGCAAGACGGAACGGCATAGAACAAGTTTACGATGCAACTGCGGACAACGCCGCTCCCGTTTCGGAGTGCGAGGGCTGTCCCTACGGAAAGGCTGCCCCCTGCATCGGATGGTGTACCAAAGAGGTCATGCGCGCCGCAGGACTTCCAAAGGAGCGTGACAGAAGCCATGTATGACTATTTCTACGGTGCGGAAGCGGAACAGTTCTTCTTTTACCGCATCCCCAAGGTGCTGTTCACGGAGGAACGGTTCAGAAGCGTTTCCGCAGAAGCCAAGGTGCTCTACGGTCTGCTCCTTGACCGCATGAGCCTGAGCTGCAAGAACGGCTGGCTGGATAAAGAAGGGCGTGTGTATATCATCTTCACCATCGAGGAGGTCATGACCGCCCTGGGCTGCGCCGACCAAAAGGCCGGAAAGCTGCTGCATGAGCTGGAGAGCAAATGCCGCCTTATCGAGCGCAAGAGGCAGGGGCTGGGCAAGCCCAACCTCATCTACGTCAAGAACTTTGTGGATAAAGCTGCGGATAACCCTGTGGATAACACATCGGGCAGTAGCACCCCCTCCCCGGAATCACGATTCCAGAACCGTGAAAATCACGATTCAGGAGCAGTGAAAATCACGGATCAGGAATCGTTAAAATCACGATCTAATAATACTGAGAATAATGATACTGATTTTAGTGATACTGATTCCTTTCCCTTCACTTCGTTCAGGAGGGATCACGGTCGGGAAGCGAAAGGAAACGAAGCGGCTCTGAGAGAGCGGTACAGAGAGCTTATCGCGGAGAACATCGCCTACGACGCACTCCTGACAGACTATCCATACGAGCAGGACACGCTGGAAGAAATCCTGGAGCTGCTGGTGGATGTGGTCTGTACGACGAAAAGCTCCGTCCGCATTTCCGGCGACGATAAGCCCGCCGAGGTGGTCAGGAGCCAGTTTTTGAAGCTGAACAGCGAGCACATCCGCTTTGTGGTGGGCGGGCTGAAGGAAAACACCACCCGCATCCGCAATATGCGCCAGTATCTTTTAGCCACGCTGTATAACGCCCCTCTGACCATCGGGAACTACTACCGAAGCCTTGTCAGTCACGATATGTCGGAGGGCTTCATCTGAGCCGCAGGCCGCCGCCTGCGGCTTTGGCATTTTCAGGAGGTGATGCGACCGTGCCGAAACAGAAACCCAACGAACAGGTACAGCAGATACCGCTTTCAGAGATTCGTCCCTTCAAGAACCACCCCTTCAAGGTGACGGACGACGAGCTCATGCAGCAGACCATCGACAGCATCATGCAGGTGGGCGTTCTCAACCCCGCCATCATCCGCCCCGCACCGGAGGGCGGATACGAGATGGTAGCCGGACACAGGCGGCTCCATGCCGCAGACCTTGCGGGGCTGAAAACCATACCGGCCATCGTCCGCAATCTTGACGACGACGAGGCTGTGATCCTCATGGTGGACAGCAACTTGCAGCGGGAAACCATCAGCCCCATGGAACGGGCGCAGGCGTACAAAATGAAGCTGGAAGCGTTGAAGCATCAGGGAAAACGGGTGGATTTGGAGGGAAAATCAACTTCCCGACAACTCGTCGGGAAGTTGGAAACAGCAGATAAAGTAGGCGAATTAGCTGGCGATAGCGGTCGCCAAGTGCAACGCTATATCCGTCTCACCGAGCTTCTGCCGGAGGTGCAGAAAAAGGTGGACAGCAAGGAGATCGCGTTCAGCCCCGCCGTGGAGCTGTCGTATCTCACCCGTGACGAGCAGAAGCAGTTTCTGGACGCAATGGACTATTCCCAGAACACGCCCTCCCTTTCCCAGGCACAGCGGCTCAAGAAGCTCAGCCGGGAGGGAAAATGCACGAAGGAGGCCATGCGCTCCATCATGTCCGAGGAAAAGAAGGAGGAACAGGAACGCATCACGCTGAGCAGCGATACCCTCCGCAAATATTTCCCCCGAAGCTACACGCCCCTGCAAATGCAGCAGACCATCATCAAGCTGCTGGAGCAGTGGCAGAAAAAACAGCAGCGCCGGAACGAGCGCTGAGAAAGGCAGGTTTATCCATGAACGTAACCATCAACATCTACGGCGACGTACACATCCATTGCGACTGCTGCGACGGGTGCGGCGTGTATGACGACAATTTCGACGACGCCCTCGAAGCACCGCATGAGGCTGCGCCGGATGCGGAGGACGGCGGCGAACAGTTGGGCCCGACCGCCGAAGAAGCGGAAGCGGCGGTAAGGGCATTGGCGGCGTTTTTTCTTCCGCTTTTTTCGGAGGAGACCGACGAGAGAGGCGGCGCGCATGAAGGAATTTGACGTGACCATCACCGAAACGCTGAAGCTCACCGTGTCCGTGGAGGCATCTTCCAAAGAGGAAGCCCAACAGATGGTAAGCGACCAGTGGCACGCCGGGGATCATATTCTGGATGCGGACAATTTCGTGGAGGTGGAGTTTGAGAGCAATGACGGCAAGGAAATCTCCGCCGAAAGAGCGCCGGACGATACCATCGAGGTGCTTATGGTGGAGCCGGGACAGTACCCGCGCGTGGAGCGCATCGGCTCCGACCTCGCCTCCTTGCAGAAGGCGGTGGACGGCTATATCGAAGCGGGTTACCCATATGACGAGCCCGTGGCGCTGATCTGCGGGGAGGAAGCCAAGCTGGAGGGCAAGCCCCTGAACCGCGCCCTGCGGGACGGGGACGGCGATATCTACGATATTGTGGCCGGTAAGTTTTTCCTCTGCGGTCTGGGGGACGAGAACTTTGCGTCTCTGCCGAAGGAGCTGCAACAGAAATACGAGGAAAAGTTCCGTCAGCCGGAAGCCTTTTTGAAGATGGGCAGCAAGATTATGGCAATCCCCACCGAGCCCGCCAAGGCTGCGGGCAAAGGCAAGACCGCTCCGGTGACAGAGCGATGATACCATCAATCCCACTGCGAACGGAAGGAGGAATGACTCATGCAGGAAGAAATTGAAAACAGAACTGTCACTCTGATCATCTCCGCCGTCAAGCTGACCGCACGGGAGCTGAAGGCCGGGATGGATAAATATCTTTCCGAAAAGAAGAGCAAAGCCATGGAAAAGGCGCGTGCCGCGCCTGAAAAGCCCACCGGCAAGCAGACGGTGAGGCAGCTCATAGGGCAGAATCAGGGTGTATCCAACATTGAGATCACCAACAGCAATATCAAAGGCTTTGAGCGCATAGCCCGGAAATACGGTGTGGATTTTGCCGTTAAGAAAGACCGCAGCGTTTCACCGCCGAAATACTTTGTGTTCTTTAAGGCGAGGGACGCGGACGCACTGACGGCGGCGTTCAAGGAATACACGGCATATGAGCTTAAACGCGCCGCCAAAGCGCAGAACCGTCCCTCCGTGCTGGCGCATCTGCAAGCACTCAAGGCGAAGGTTCAGGCTATTACGCCGGGGAAATCCCGAAACCAGAACAGGGGCATCACGATATGAAGAAACCTCTGAATATCAAGAAGTTCCTGCTGCCCAATATCCCGTATGTCCTTATCGCCCTCTTTGCCACCAAGTTAGGGCAGGCGTGGAGGCTTGCCCCCGGCACGGACTTTTCGGGGAAGGCGCTGCACCTCATGGATGGCTTTGCCGCCGCGTTCCAATCGGCGCTGCCCAGCTTCCACCCCATCGACCTGTGCGTGGGCGTTGCAGCCGCTCTGCTCATCCGGCTTATCGTGTACGTCAAGGGCAAAAACGCCAAGAAATTCCGCAAAAATCTGGAATACGGCTCTGCCCGTTGGGGCAAGCCCGAGGATATCGCCCCTTACGTCGATCCGAAGTTTGAGAACAACGTCATTCTCACCCAGACCGAGCGGCTCATGATGTCCAACCGTCCCAAAGACCCCAAGACGGCGCGGAACAAAAACGTGCTGGTGGTAGGCGGCTCCGGCAGCGGCAAGACGAGGTTTTTCATTAAGCCAAATCTCATGCAATTACACAGCTCATACGTTGTCACCGATCCGAAGGGCAGCATCGCCGTGGAGTGCGGAAAGCTCATGCTCCGTAATGGTTACAAGGTGAAGATATTCAATTCCATCAACTTCAAGAAGTCCCACCATTACAACCCCTTTGCGTATATCCACAGTGAGAAGGATATTCTGAAGCTGGTTACGACCCTCATCGCCAACACCAAGGGGGACGGGAAATCCGGGGACGACTTCTGGCAGAAGGCCGAGACGCTGCTCTACACGGCGCTCATCGGCTATATCCACTACGAAGCCCCGGAGGAGGAACAGAACTTCGCCACGCTCATCGAGTTCATCAACGCCATGGAGGTGCGCGAGGACGATGAGACCTTTGAGAACAACGTGGATCTGGCCTTCAAGGAGCTGGCAAGCCGTGAGCCGAATCACTTTGCCGTGCGGCAATATAAAAAATACAAATTAGCGGCGGGCAAAACAGCTAAGTCGATCAATATTTCCTGCGGCGCACGCCTTGCACCCTTCGATATCCAGGAACTGCGGGAGATCACCATGTACGACGAGCTTGAGCTGGACACCCTGGGCGACCGGAAAACGGCGCTGTTTCTCATCATGAGCGACACCGACAGCACCTTCAATTTCCTTATCTCCATGATTTACAGCCAGTTGTTCAACCTGCTGTGCGAAAAGGCCGACGACGTGTACGGCGGAAGGCTCCCCGTCCATGTGCGCTGCCTCATCGATGAGTGCGCCAACATCGGGCAGATACCGAACCTGGAAAAGCTCATGGCTACCATCCGCAGCCGCGAGATTTCCGCCTGTCTGGTGCTGCAAGCCCAAAGCCAGCTAAAGGCGCTGTACAAGGACAACGCCGACACCATTATCGGCAACTGCGACAGCTCCATCTTCTTAGGCGGCAAGGAACCCGGTACGCTGAAGGAGCTGAATCAGGCACTGGGGAAAGAGACCATCGACACCTTCAATACCGGTGAGAGCCGTGGACGGGAGGTGTCCCACAGCCTGAACTATCAGAAGCTGGGCAAAGACCTTGCCACGATAGACGAGCTGGCGGTGCTGGACGGCGGCAAGTGCATCTTGCAGCTTCGGGGCGTGCGCCCCTTCCTCTCGGATAAGTACGACATCACCCGTCACCCCAATTATAAGTATCTGTCGGACGCGAACCCAAGGAACGCCTTTGATATCGAGAAATACCTCTCCACAAGGCTGGTGCCGAAAGCGGACGAGGTCTACGAGGTGTTCGACGCGGGCCGCGTCTGAGCGTACAAGCCCGCCGCCCTCATGCGGCGGCTTTTCATATAGATACGGATGAGAAAAGACGCTTCCTCGCTTGCAGGGTCGGAACGAATCCACGAACGAAAATTTGAAAGGAGAAGCCGGAATCGGGGCTGCATCGCAGCTTTCGCTCCGGCTCCTGCTGTATCCGCGAGATTTCAACACAACTAACACCCAATGATTCCGGCAACACAAATATGGAATTTTTCAACTCTGCTGTCGGTGTTCTCCAAACTTTGGTTATTGCCCTTGGCGCAGGCCTCGGCATCTGGGGAGCCATTAACCTGCTGGAAGGCTACGGAAACGACAACCCCGGTGCAAATGCTCATGTGCCATAAAGTAACACACAAGAAGTTGATAGACAACAGCCCGTTATTCCGTAAAAATTTCAAAGTAGAATTTCATGGAAGCCATACAAATTGTGTGGCTTCTTTTGCTTAATAAGCAAAGATAAATTTTCTAATACCCTATTGACAAAAGTGTTTGCCTTGAATATAATGTACTTGTACGATAAGTACATTAAAGAACAAAGGAGGGGCGTTGTGGAAATTATCATAAGCAGTAATACGAGCAAGCCAATTTATGAGCAGATAACTTCACAGATAAAAGCCATGATTATGAGTGGCGAGTTAAAAACCGGCGATCCTATTCCCTCTATGCGGGCGCTGGCAAAGTCCATTCATGTGAGTGTTATTACCGTTCAAAAAGCGTATGAAGATTTGCAAAGGGACGGTTTTATTGAAACAACGGTAGGCCGAGGAAGTTTTGTGTCGGCACAGAACAAAGACTTTTATCAGGAAGAACAGCAGAGATTGGCCGAAGAACATTTGCAAGAGGCCGCCGATATTGGGCGGATAAGTGGAATATCGTTGGAAAAACTGATTGAATTACTTACGATATTTTATCAAGAGGAGGATTAACTATGAACGCTATTTTGCAGGTTGAGAACTTGACAAAGCAATACGCCGATTTCAAGTTAGACCATGTTTCGTTTTCGGTTCCGAAAGGAACAATCATGGGGCTTATTGGCGAAAATGGAGCCGGAAAAAGCACAACTATCAATGCTATTCTTGATTTAATTCATAAAGATGATGGAACAGTTACTTTTTGGGGGCAGGAATTATCGTCCACAAAACAAATCAAAGAGGATGTTGGCGTAGTGTTTGACGGAATTAACTTCTATGAAACGCTCACTCCGGCCAAAGTCGGGAAAATTGCTGGTGCTGCCTACAAACAGTGGGACGGCCATCTGTTTCAAGACTATCTAAAGCGGTTTCAACTTCCAGCGGATAAGGAAATTAAATCTCTGTCCAAGGGAATGAAGATGAAGTTGTGTATTGCCGTCGCCCTTTCCCATAACCCCAAGCTACTGATTTTGGACGAAGCGACAAGCGGCCTCGACCCTGTAATGCGTGATGATATTCTTGATGTATTTCTTGAATTTGTTCAGGACGAAAATCATTCCATTTTGATGTCCTCGCATATCACAACAGATTTAGAAAAAGTCGCAGATTACATTACATTTATCCATCAGGGCAAGGTTCTTTTTTGTAAAACGAAAGATGAACTTCGTTATAACTATGGTATTATCCGCTGTGGCGCAGCACTGTTCGACCAGCTCGATAAAGCGGAAATTCTGGCTTACCGCAAAGATGATTATCAATGGAATGTGCTGGTAGCTGACAAGGAAAAAGCCCGGAGGAAATATAAAAATGCCGTAGTGGACGACGCAACAATCGACGATATTCTGCTGCTGTATGTGAAAGGAGAGCAAGCAAAATGAAAAGTCTTGTTTTGAAAGATTTATTTAATATCGGCCACAATGCGAAATCTATGCTATTCATCCTTGTGTTTTTTGCCGTTGCGCTTATTCCGTTTTCCGGCGTAGAAGGCTATATTTTTGTATGTGCGATTTTGTGCAGCATGATGATTGTAACAACCTTTTCTTTTGATGACAGTTCTAAATGGACACGGTATGCTATGATAATGCCAGTTTCCAAGAAAGAATTGGTTGCTGGAAAATTTATGGTGCTGGCTATCTTCTGCGCCATTGGCAGCCTCTTTGGGCTGATTATTGGTTTTATCGGTGGCCTAATCACACATAAAATCGTACTCGACATAGTAGGGATTGGAGAGCTTCTGTTTTTGACACTCGGTGCATGGGTAATCTCCCTTATTTTTGGAAGTATGTCAATTCCTCTTGTGTTCAAGTTTGGCGCAGAAAAAGGCCGTGTTCTGCTATTAGTATCATTCCTCATTCCGGCAGGGATTTGCTTTGGAATATATCAGCTTCTTACTATGCTGGGAGTTGCATTGACAGACCAGATTGTATTTATTCTTCTCTGCTGCTCACCGCTTCTGGCGTTGGCATGGTGCTATGTGATGTATCAAATCAGTTATCGCATTTTTGTAAAGCAAGAGCTTTGATTTCTATTGGGAGGTATCTATATGGGAAGCAGAAGATTTGAAATTACTGAAACCGCAGGAAGTGTGAAAGGCTTTTATGTGGTAGTGGACAGAGAAACCGGGGTCAATTACCTTGTGGCAAAGTTTGGAACTGGCGGGGGTATTTGTCCCTTGATTGACAAAGACGGAAAACCGATTATCAGCGAGTAGCAAAGCCAGCCGAGCCAGTCAACGGTCAAGATAAACAGCGCATACTGCGCTGCCGTTGACAGCCCCGCCTGCCTTTGCGGATAGGCAATCAAGGGGCGACAGCAAGGAGTGCTGCCGCCCTTTCCCATAATCGAAGAAAGGGGGATTTTCCATGACTGAATACGAAGCCTATCAAGAACATATCCGCTATACCCATGATACCTATTGCCGGATTGTTATTCGCCATGCGTCCTTTGACGCTGCCCGTATGCTGGCAGCGAGGTGGAAACGGGAAATCTCCCTTGAATACTTGACCGAAGAAAAGTTTGTTCCACTAAGCACCATAGACGAGTATTTTCAAGTGCCAGACTATGGCGAAACTTATCCATTCTCCGTCCGGGGGCAGACGATATTTTTAGATAGCTGTTCCCTTGCGGCGGCTCTTGCCGAACTGCCGGAACAGTCGCAGGAGGAAATCTTTTTGTATTACTTCCAGCATTTGAAGCAGAAAGAAATCGGAGAACAAAGCGGCTGGACACGCAGCACAATCGGGCGGCATATCCAGCTTGCCTTGAAGCGGCTGAAAGAAGAAATGGAGGTGCTGTCCCATGAGTAGCCTACTTCTCCCCTATGACACGATA
>ERZ780053.547-NODE-547-length-13566-cov-3.69173_pt1 | contig 13566 bp, 8 predicted proteins | sample MGYA00511088_ERZ780053 | MGnify/ENA primary metagenome ERZ780053 (study PRJEB29588, sample SAMEA2150866) | human gut metagenome | biome: human gut; feature: human-associated habitat; material: faeces | place: Denmark | collected 2008/2010 ...
TTTTTAGTGGTTAAGAGCCGCCCGGCCCCCCCCCCCCCCCCCGCCACTGCGTGTCGAGATGGGAATTGGAGACCATATAGACCTTGTATTTCTTTCCGGAATCCTGCGCCTGCGCAGCCGGCGGGCTTCCCGCCGAAAACAGCGCGAAGACGATTCCGATAAATCGCATGATTTTCATATTTGATTGTTTTAATATTGAATGATGGAAAGAGGATGGAAGTTGACCGGACTTCGACTACGTTGCGGACAAAAGTAATAAAAGGCAAGATAAATAACAACATAAACACAACAAATAATCAAAAATAAATTTCCTTTTAATCTCTTTTTAACACTTGTATTAAAATAAAACTTATATATTTGTCATAACCCAAAGCCTAAAAACGATGGAAAAGAAATTCCGGACTCTTTCGGCCTACCTCCCCAGCAGGAGGGCACCCATACCGCCCGCACCGCCGTTCGCCCTGCAAAACGGGTACGGCACATCCGCGGCCACCCGGGACATCGCTGCCGGAATCTCCGGCCAAACTTGCCCCGCAACGGCCTCCGGCATGGTGACCGGCGAAACCGCACACCCGTCATCCGGGGTCGTCCCAAGCGGCGGCGGCAATTGCGCCCCGATGGCCCGACCCGGCTCTACCGCGGGAACGAGGCAGCCGGCAACGCACTTTGATTACCCCCAAACCGCAGCCGCCCGGGCACAACCCGTACAGTCTCGATTTTATAATGTATATTTGTAGTACCACAACCTAACCCTCGACCAGACATGAACCGTCATTTCGCTCTGCTTACCGGCCTTCTGATCTGCTGCTGCGTCCCGAAAAACGACGTTACCGCCCGCACAATGCGTGGGGGGGGGATTTCCCTCTTTTAATTTCGGGAACCGGCAACATCCTGCCGGAGCAAACAATCCGCTACGCCCCGAACGGCGACCAAGCCGGCAAAAGCAACGCTGACCCCGAGCCGGCAACGACAGGGGACACCCACATCCGAAGCCCGCGAAAAAGCAAGGCCGCACTGCCGGCCATCGCAACGGGCGCACTTCTTCTACTGGCGGCCGTCTCGCTCGCCTTCAGGCAAAAACACCTGATCAAACAGTTGCGTACGCAACACGCGCAAACCTGCGCCCGGCTGCACGAACTCAGCGAACAGCTCGCCGCCAGCAGCCTCCGCCACGAAACAGCCACCCGGGCACTCTCCCAGGCCAATACCATCAAAGACAAATACCTGCGTTACTACATGCAACGCAGCACGTTCTACATCAACAAATTAGAACGCCACCGCACACACCTCTACAAAACAGCGCTCTCGTTCGGACAGGAGCGCCTTTTGCGTGAGCTGCGCTCGCCTACGCCCATCGAGCAGGAATACAAATCGTTCTTCCACGAATTCGACCGGGTATTCCTTTCGCTTTATCCCGATTTCGTGGAAAAGGCCAATGCCCTGCTGCGGGACGGGGAGCAAATGAAAATGCCCGGCCTCAACACCGAATTCCGGCTGCTGGCCGTGATCCGGCTGGGCATCACGGGCAACAGCGAAATCGCCCAGTTTCTGCATATCTCCATAAATACGGTCTACACCTACCGCAACCGGCTGCGGAACTCCGCCAAATGCCCGCCCGCCGAATTCGAACGCCGGATCATGGAGATCGTCTGACAGCCGGAAATCGCGCATCGGCGATTCATACGGGATTCATATAATAACACCGGGGAATCGGAAATAACATGCTTTCCACCAGCCCATTGTCGAAAATACGCATTCATATTTCATTTTGATGCTGTTGATACACATTTTCCAAAAGCATACTTTTACAAACAACAAAGCGGAATTTCTTCTAAAATAAACACAAAAGAATACAATAAGAAATCCGCAATAGCTCCATTTGATTTTTATTCGTCTTTAATTCAATATCTTTTTCTCAACCTTTAAAATACGGAGATGCCTATGACAAAGTAAAGACTACGACCGGACTTACACGACTACGAACCATTCATTCATCCAAATATTCAACCCTAAAACTTTCATTTATGAGAAAATCTCTTCATTTTCTTATTTACGTGCTTTTTGCCGCACCGCTATTGCTGTTCAGCTCCTGCGGCATCGAGGATGTAGAGGCAGAAGACGGTGCGATCGTATTCGAGCTCTATGACGCGGAGGGCAACCTCATCGAGGGCCTCCAGAGCATGCGGTTCGGCACGACGGCCACCTATACCTTAAAGAGTGCATTCGTCACCTACACGGTGGCCACCCCGCCCACAGGCTGGAAATGCACCGTGATCCCCAGCTCGCGGAGCTGTTCGGTCACCGCACCCCCAGCCTCCGACCTGGGAGCCAAGGCCAGCGGCGACGTGGTCATCGAAATACAGTCGCAGGCAGGCCGCACGGAGACCTATACGCTCGCCGTAGCCGCCCTGGAAAACGACATCACACTCACATTCGACGAAGAGACAACCTCGAAGACCCATGTATTCTCCTACGGGAAGAGCATGGAATTCGAATTCACCAGCGAGAACACCGCGTCGCTCGACGTAAGCGTCCCCAAGGGATGGACTTACACGGCCGATGTCGATGCGGGTCTGCTGACCGTCACCGCACCCACGCAGGAGGAGGCCGACCCGGCCATGGAAGGCAGCGTCAAGGTTACGCCGCTGAGCGTCCGCGGGACGGCCGGCGAGGGTTCGTCGATCCCCGTCGAACTCTCGACCAAGTTGCCCATCATCTCCTTCGCCGAGGCCGATTACAAATTCGCCTTCGGCGAGCAGCGCGACATCCCCTGTACCGTCACCAACGTAGCCACGTGCGACATCACGGCGCTCAAAGGCTGGGACATCGCACTCGACACCGAAAATTCGGTGCTCAAAGTCACGGCTCCGGCCGACGGCGCGGACTGCACCGGTGCGGGCACGATAGAGTTCGCAGCCGTTTCGGCGGAAGAGCTCACGGCATCGTTCAGCGTCCGCCTGAGCTGGAAGGGCATCTCGACCCCCGAAGAGTTCGTAGCCTTCGGCAACGCGGTGACCGAAGGGGCGCCGCTCGACGCCTACACCAACGGCGGCAGGATCGTCCTTGTCAGCGACATCGACCTGAGTGCCCTTACCCAAACCAGCTTCGTAGGCTCGGCCGCCAATCCGTTCAAAGGGACTTTCGACGGTCTGAACAATACGATCACCGTCAAGCTGGCGGATCAGGATTCGAAGGAACTCGGCCTGTTCCACACGCTCGACGCAACGGCCGAAATAAAGAACCTCTCGCTGGCGGGCAGCATGTCCGTATCGCAAGCCACCCCGGTAGTAGCCGGCACGCTGGCCGTCTATAACAACGGCGCGGCACTGACGAAAGTCACCAACAAGGCCACACTGTCCTTCTCCGGGGCGAAAACCGTTGCCACGGCAGGTTATCTCGGCGGGCTGGTCGGCCTGGCCAACGTCGGTTCGGTCTACACCGATTGCCACAATACGGGCGAATTCATCATCACGGGGACAGCCCGGACGGAGTTCATCGGCGGCATCGTCGCCGGCGCCGCGGGCAAAACGGAAGGGTCGCTCGTGAACTGCACGAACAAAGGCAATTTCAGCTTCGACTTCCCGGGCGCCGTCGACACCGGCCAATACGGAGGATTGTTCGGCCATGCCGAGAAATCGAACTGGACGTTCAGCAACTGCACCAACGAAGGCACCTTCACCGTCACCTTCGCCGATCCCGGGCACCAGTTCCACTCGCTGGGCGGTATCCTGGCCACCGGCTACGGCGTATTCGACAATTGCGTCAACAAGGGCAAGATCATGTTCAACAACTCCAACGGCACGAAATATCGCCGCACGGGCGGTATCGTAGGCTGCGTCGGATCGGACGCAGGCCTGGGTTATACGCTCAGGATGACCAACTGCCGCAACGAGGCCGACATCGCGGCGTCGACGGCATCGGTCGGCGGTCTGATCGGCATTGCCGAAAAGGTGGCGTCGCCGGCCCTGATCGAAAACTGTGTAAACACGGGTAACATGACCAGCCCCACGATGGCCGACTACGACCTCTTCTACATGGGCGGCATCGCCGGCAAGGTCGCCGGAGCCTTCACGCTGAAGAACTGCATCAACCGCGGTAACCTCACGGCGGCCGTCGAGCGCGACATCGCGGGTATCGCCGTAGCCGGTGACAACAATGCCGTGTTCGACGGTTGCGAGAACTACGGCAACATTACGGTAGTGGCCAACCACAAAACCGACAAGTGGCGCCCGATCGTGGCAGGTATCGTCGCCATAGAAAATGACAAGGTCACCACAATCACCAACTGCACCTGCAAGTGCACCATCGATGCGACGCTCTACCAGGCGACCAGCGTCGGAGCGGTCTATATCTTCCAGAAAACCTGGGAAAAGGGTGTCGAAGATACGAAGACCGTATGCGACGAGGCATCCAAAACCAACTCCGCGGAAACGACAATCAAAATCACGACAAGAGAGTAAAACCCAATAAGAATACAATACGGTTATGAATAAATATCATATAATAACACTGATATTGTGTCTGTTTTGTCTGGGAGGGGCCGCCACGGCCTCTCCGGACAGGACGGCAGCCGCCCCGGACACTCAGGCGCGTTCCTCGCAGCTGAAGGTCTCGGGTATCATCAAGGATGACGTGGGAAGCCCGCTGATCGGCGTGACCATCGTCGTCAAAGGCACCTCCTCGGGCAGCGTATCGAACTCCGACGGCAGCTATACAATCACGGTTCCCTACGCCGAAGCGACGCTGATGGTCTCCTACATCGGCTATGCCCCGCAGGAGATAGGCGTAAACAACCGCACGAGGATCGACATCACGATGGTCGAGGACAGCAAGGCGCTCGAAGAGGTCGTGGTGGTAGGTTACAACGTGCAGAAGAAGGAGACCATCACCGGTTCGATCTCGACGATCACCACCAAAGACCTCAAGCAGTCCCCCACGGCCAACATCAACAATGCGCTGGCCGGGCGCATGCCGGGCCTGCTGGTCAACCAGTTCAACGGCGGCGAACCTGGTAACGACGCCGCGCAGCTCAACATTCGCGGTAAATCGACCTACGGCAAGTCGGACGTCATCATGATCGTCGACGGCATCGAGCGCGACATGAGCTACCTCTCCCCGGACGAGATCGAGACGTTCACGATCCTCAAGGATGCTTCGGCAACGGCACCCTACGGTATCCGCGGCGCCAACGGCGTGATCATCGTCACGACCAAGCGCGGCCGAAAGGGCGAAAAGCCGACCGTCGATTTCAAGGCGTCGGTCGGTGTCAGCGAACCGATCCGCTACCCCGACTACCTGGGTTCGGCAGGCTATGCGACCCTCTACAACGAGGCGATGCTCAACGACAACCCCTCGCTGGATCCCGGCTCGGCATCGCTCTTCTCCCAGGAGACGATCAGCAACTTCCGCCGCGCCAAGGGCGACAACTCCGACGGCCTGGGCTACAACTGGGATTACTTCGACTACGCATTCAAACCGTCGATCCTCCAGGATTACAGCCTTTCGGTACGAGGCGGCACCGACCGCGCCCGTTATTTCATCCTCGGCAGCTACTACAACCAGGGCGGCAACTACAAGCACTCGAACTCCGACAACGTCAACAAGTTCCTGCGCTATAACTTCCGCGCCAACGTCGATGTCGACGCCACCAAGCGGCTGAAGATCTCGGTCGACCTGGGCGCCCGCGTAACGGAATACAACTATCCGGGCGCCACGGCGGCCAACATCATCTCGCTGGCCAACACGCAGCCCCCCTACCTGCCGATCATCCTGCCCAACAACCACAACGACGTCAACCAGGCCGATTTCGAGGAGAACGGCGGCTACCTGCTCTATGCCGACAACGACTACCGCTACAACATGCTCGGGCAGCTCAACCGCACCGGCTTCAGCAAACGGACGCGCCGCTACCTGCAGGGATCGTTCAAACTGAGCCACGACCTGGACTTCATCACCAAGGGCCTGAGCGTCGCCGCGCAGTTCTCGTACGACACGTTCAACCAGCACACCATCAACAACAGCGTGCCGACCCACAGCACGGGCAACCTGACCTACCCGGGCTATTCGACCTGGATGCTCCCCACCGAATACAGCATCGACGAGTGGAAGAACAACGCCGACTACTGGATCAAGAACGGCACCTATGTAACCGCCAACCAGCGTACCACGGACGATGCGCAGAGCAACAGCATCAGCCACGGCTCGCCCGAAGGGACGTCGCGCTTCCAGGCGCGCCTGGACTACGCCCGCAAATTCGGCGACCACAACGTGTCGGGCATGCTGCTCTTCTACCTGCAGAACAAGGTCATCAGCAACCAGGTTCCCTATCGCTACATGGGATTTTCAGGCCGCGCGACCTACGACTACCGGAACAAGTACCTCTTCGAGTTCAACATCGGTTACAACGGCTCGGAGAACTTCGCCCGCGGCAAGCGCTACGGCGTATTCCCGGCAGGTGCCGTCGGCTGGGTCATCACGCAGGAGCGATTCATGAGGGGCGTAAAGTGGCTCGACCACCTCAAGCTGCGCGCATCGTACGGTCTGGTGGGTAACGACCAGCTCTCGGGCAACCGTTTCTCCTACCTGCAGTACTACAAGTCGTCGGACGGCATGACCACCTATTTCGGCGAGACCGAGGCGGGCTATACCAGCTACCTGGTCGAGGGCGTGTTCGCCAACCCGAACCTGACGTGGGAGAAGGCCCGCAAGTTCAACTTCGGTATCGACGCCCAGTTCTTCAACCAGCGGCTGACCTTCACGCTCGATGTTTTCAAAGAGCACCGCTACGACATCCTCACCTCGCTCTCGGCAGATGACAAGGTCGGGTTCCCCTACATCGTCGGGCAGGTCGCCCCGATCGTCAACTCGGGTATCGTCGACAACCACGGTGTCGAATTCGAAATCGGCTGGAACGGTCATATCGGGCAGCATTTCCGCTACTACATCCGCCCGAACTTCACGTTCGCACGCAACAAGATAAAATACTGCAACGAAATCTCCTACATCGACAACAACGGCCGCAACTGCCCGTGGCGTTACCAGACCGGCAAACGCCTCGATGAGAATTTCTGCTACATCTTCGACCACTTCGTGGCCGACCAGGGCGAGGCCGACCGCCTGAACGCGATGAACGGCGGCAGCGGATTCGCCATCTGGGGGCCCGTACAGCCGGGCGACGTGGTCTACAAAGACCTCAACGGCGACGGTGTGGTCAACAACTACGACCGCGCAGCCATCGGCAACCCCCGTACGCCCGAGATCCAGTTCGGCATTCCGCTGGGACTCTCCTACAAGGGCTTCGACTTCAGCATGCTGTGGCAGGGCTCGGCGCTCTGCTCCGTACAGCTGAGCGGCCCGGGCGTATGGGATTTCCCGCTCTACGACCAGTCGCGTATCGGCAAGGTGCGCCGGATGCACCTCGACCGCTGGACGCCCGAAACGGCAGCTACGGCGAAATACCCCGCTCTGCACTACGGCATCCACAACAACAATAAACAGCAGTATTCGAGCCTCTTCCTCTACGACGCTTCGTACATCCGCCTGAAGAACGTCGAGATCGGTTACACGCTGCCCAAAGCCTGGACTTCGAAAGCCGGCATCCAGAACGTCCGCATCTACGTGCAGGGACAGAACCTGCTCACGTTCGACAACCTGGGCGACGTCGACATGGATCCCGAGATCAAGAACGGCGACGGCAGCTGGTTCCCCGTACAGCGTGTCATCAACATCGGCCTTAACATGACATTCTAACCCAACAAAAACCAATGACAATGAAAAAAATCTTATATCTGCTCTGTAGCTGCTTTGCAGTCACGCTGATGGCTTCCTGCGAGGATTTCCTCGACAAGACCCCGCAGGGCGACAAAACGGATCAGGACATATTCTCGCGTTTCAACGAGACTGAAAGCCTGATCAACCGGCTCTACTTCTACGCCCGCGCCGCCGACCAGCCGCTCGTGCACATCCGTTTCTTCAGCGACTCGGCGCTCACGGACGAATGCGAAGGCTCTTCGGCCGAGAACGGGTGGTCCAACAAGTTCAACGACGGCGACTGGGAACCGGGTTCCCAGCTCTACACCTCGTGCAACGCCACGACCAACTCCGGCGCCTGCCACACCTTCTGGCCCAAACTCTACGAAGACATCCGCTGCGCCAACGTCATCCTCGAAGGTATCGAGAAGTACAACACCCCTGATTCCGAGGCACGACCCGGCACGCTTTCGCAGCGTATCGGCGAGGTGCTCTTCATCCGCGCCTACCTGCACTACTGCGTGCTGAAAAGCTACGGCGAATGCCCCTACGTCGACTATACGGTAAACCCCAACGCACTGCCGCCGTTCGAACGCGAGAACATCCATACGATCGTCGAGAAGATCTGCCGCGACTGCGACGAGGCCTATGCCCGCGTCCCGGCGCAGAACCTGATGGATCAGTTCGGCCGCGTGGAGAAAGGCGCCTGCCTTGCGCTGAAGGCCATGGCGCTCTGGATCGCAGCCACGCCGCTCTACAACGGGTCGACGCTCAAAGGCGACACCCGCAACTATGCGTCGGTCTACCAGTCGTACGACCCCGCGCGTTGGGACGCCGCAGCCGCAGCCGCCAAGGCCGTGATGGATTTCGAGGCCGAGGGGCAGAAACGCTACTCGCTCTACCAGGGTTCGCCCAAAAGCCAGACGACCGACTCGGGCGGCACGGATCAGAGCAACGGCGCGGTTTACAGCCGTCTTTGGGAGCTGTTCCACCGCACGATGAACGACGCCAAGAAGGCCGAATGGATCTTCTTCCACCTCCACTGCAAGACCGTGGGTTACCACAACGACATGTACCCGCCTTCGGCGCAGGGACAGGCACGCGAGGTACCCGTACAGGATCAGGTGGACGAATACGAGGTGATCGGCCCCGACGGCTACGGCTATCCGATCTATGCGCTCAAGCAGAACCACAAGGCGCTCTACGGCAGCCTGATCTCCGAGCAGGACATGGCCAAGGCCTATGACGACGGCAACCCCTACGTCAACCGCGACCCGCGTTTCTACCGCGACATCACCTACCACGGATCCATGTTCAAGGGCAAGTGGATCAACACGGCCACCGGTGCCGACGCCATCAACGCCGCCAACTCCACGTCGACAGGCTACTTCACCCGCAAATATTTCGACGGCTATTACACCAAGGGCATGTCGGGCAACTGGAACTTCGACGCGCCGCTGATCCGCCTGGCGACGATCTACCTGGTCTATGCCGAAGCAGTCACCCGCTCGAAGGGCGCCACTCCCGAGGTCTACAACCTGATGAACGAGCTGCGTGCCCGTTCGTTCATGGCTCCCATCCCGCCGGCCGCGCAGACCAACAAGGAGTTGCTGTTAGACTACATCCTGCGCGAACGCCGCGTGGAGCTCTACCACGAAAAGAGCCGCTTCTTCTCGACACGGTTCTACCTCGAACCGACCAGCTCCGAAGAACTGGCCAAGGATGCCCAGTGGAGTTCGATCCAGGGAACGAACGACCAGAAGGCACAGTTGTATTTCGACAAATACGGCGCCTACCCCAAGACGCAGCACCGCATCTGCGGCATGCGCCCCGTGGAAGACCCCAACGGCAAGATATCGGTGGGCGGCAAAACCTACCGCATGGAGCGCTTCTGGAAGGAGGACCGCGTATTCCTCGAGAAGCACTACCTCTTCCCGATCCCGACCGAAGAGTTGCAGCGGGCCAACATTCCGCAAAACCCCAACTGGTAATTGACAATCACCGGCCCGACCGCCCGAACCGGCGGTCGGGCTGACAGTAAAACAGACTATGAAAAACGATTCAATCTTCACACGGCTCCGCAGGACGCTCAGCCTCGCGCTCACGGCCCTGATAGCCGCAACGATGATGGCGTGCGAGGGAGACGACAAAATGCTCACCGAGCTCCCCAAGCCCGACGACGGCAACGGAAACGGCACGACGGAGATCACGCCCGACAAGGGCATCACCCTCTACGGGCTGGTAAGCGACAAGGAGGGCAACCCCCTCGAAGGGGTCGTCGTGAGCGACGGGTACAGCGTCGTGGCGAGCGACAAGAAGGGCGTCTACCAGATCGTGCGCGACCCCAGCGCCAAGCACGTATTCATTTCGGTACCTTCGGGCTACGAAATCCCGGCACAGGCGAACTTCGGCTCCTACCAGGGTGCCTACCAGGCAGCCAACTCCGTCACCGGCAGCAGTTCGAAACCCTACCGGGCTGACTTCACGCTCACCAAACTCACCCAAAGCGACAAGCGGTTCCTGCTCTTCGGGCTGGGAGACCCGCAGCCCGACAACAGCGACCATATCCAGCGGTTCCGCACGGAAACGGTACCCGACGTGAAGAAGATCGCCGCCAAGTACTCGATCCCGCAGGTCGGCATCGCCCTTGGCGACATCCTGGGTAAAGGCGACGCCCAGACCTTCACCTCGATGAAACGCGCCTTCGGCGAGACGGGCGTCCCGTTCTTCACCACGATCGGCAACCACGACAAGAGTTCGGTGGACTATACGGGTGACACCTACCGCGACGTGCTCGGGCCGCGCTGGTACTCGTTCAACCGCGGCGACGTGCATTTCATTGCGATGGACAACATCATCTTCACCGGCACGGAATACACGGGCGGCTTCACCGACGAGCAGGTGGCATGGCTGGAGAAAGACCTCGGCTTCGTCCCGACGGATAAAATGGTAATCCTCTACTACCACATCCCGCTGCGCGACAACACGGGCTACCTCAACCGCAAAAAGGTGCTCGACATGATCTCCAGGTATAAGAACCCCACCCTGATGTGCGCCCATACGCACTATTTCCAGCCCTACCACATGCGTTCGCACAATATTTTCGAACGCATTCACGGCGGCACGTGCGGTTATTTCTGGCGTTCGACATGCGGCGGCGACGGCACGCCCAACGGGTTCATGGTCTACGAGATCGACGGCACGAAAATCATCGACACCTATTTCAAGGCCTCGCAGCGCGCCGACGACTACCAGATACGGCTCTATCGCGGCAACGCCGAGTTCGCAGGCCCCTATGCGACCTACAAATACGATGTCGGGGCGGACGTGGTCGTAGCCAACGTCTTCACTTCCGGGATGGACGGCACGACCTGGAAAGTCGAACTGTCCGAAGACGGCGGCAAGACGTGGAGCGCCATGACGGCGATGGCGCAGAACTACGGCGACCGCTGGATCCGCGGTTACCACATCGGGGTCAAGAAACATCCGGTGGAAAGCGGCACCAGCCCCTGCTACCACCAATACCAGTGCAAGCTGAAAAATCCCGAAGCGACCGGCATCGTGGTTCGTGCGACCGACAGTTTCAACCATGCCTACACGCAGACGCGCTTCAACGAGAGCAACGATTTCACCGAAGCCGAGGGTTATTGACCCTCCCGGCCGCATCTATCGAGCGGGCAGCCCTGTGGCTGCCCGCTTTTTATTTACACAGGGAGGGAGGGGGCACCGGATAAGAAACGGAGGGACCGTATGAAAAAGGAGGAAGGCGAAGCACGCAAAGAGAACAGGGAACCGCACACATGAAGGAGGGGAAGCGGCCGAATTCCCGGAAAAAGATTGCCGGCACAGCAACCGTTTCCAGGCTATTTTTCGTATCTTTGCCTCACGTCACAAACGGAGGGGCAAAAATGGCAGACGATTATTTAGGCAGAAAAATGGAAGAGTACATGGCCCGCAAGGCATCGGGGCAGAGCAACCGCAGGCCGCTGGCGACATTGGGACGGTTACTGCTGAAAAACCGCAGCCACCGCGGTTACGACACCGGGTTCGTCGTACGCGAGGATCAGCTCCGGCGCATGATCGAGGTAAATACCAGGATCCCCTCGGCGCGCAACCAGCAAGTGCTCCGGTTCCGCCCCGTGCTGGCGGACGAAGCCCACAAAGTCCTGCCGCACATCCGCCTTGGCGGAGCCCTGCCCGCACTCCGCCTGCCCTTTCCGGGTACCGAGCCGAATGCCTTTATCATCATCTGCTCGACGGTCGAAGAGAACCGCTACGTCGACATGGATTTGGGCATCTCGGCCCAGAGCATGCTGCTCCAGGCAGCGGAGATCGGCCTGAACGGCATCTGCATCGGCGCATTCGACAAGGAGCGGATCAAACAGGAATTCCACCTGGCCTACGAACCGCTGCTGATCCTCGCCGTCGGCAAAGGCATCGAAAAGATCGAATTGGTGCCCATAGGCCCCAGCGACAGCCACACCTATTACCGCGAAAACGGCACGCATTACGTCCCAAAACTCCGCGCCGAAGAGTTGACAATCAAGGAATGATCCGCCCGTCGGTTCATTCGACCGCCTTCCACCATCGCCCGGGACGTTCCACCCCGGTGAGGGGATCTTCGGAATAGGTAATGCGGCAGGCCACACCGATGATGAACTCCTCGGGAACAAAGCCTAAATAGCGGCAATCCTTAGAATTGATTACATTGTCGCCGCAGAAGAAATAATAGTTTTCCCGGAATTCATAGGTCGAGATCGCCTCGCCGTCGAGCCGCAGGAGGTTCCCGTCGCAGGTCAGCGCCCCGCCTGTCTCATATTCCACGACAAGTCGGTACAGCTCATAATTCAGTGAGTCGAGTTCGACCCTGTCGCCGGCACGGGGAATATATAGAGGTCCCATATTTTTGATCGTCCACCCGTAGCGCCGGTCATCGAAAGGCAAGGCGCGCAGTACGTTGGGCGGCAACAACGAATCCGGAATCGCAGCCAGCCGTCCCTGCTGCACGGCATCGCCGATAACCCCCTTGTAACGATTATTACAGAAATATCCGTTCCGGATGGCAATGCTGTCGCCGGGCATCCCGACACAACGTTTGGCATAGACATAGTTGATCCGGAACTCTATGCGATCCCGGTCGTACCCGTGCGGGGCATTAAAGACCACCACGTCATTGACACGCACCCCTCTGAGGCCAGGCATGCGGAACGAACGGAGCGGAACATCCTGCCGGAACTCGAGTTTGCTGTAAATGCGGCTCCCGGCAAGCAGTTTATTGACCAGGATCCGATCCCCGGGCAACAAGGCCGGCATCATCGACTCCGACGGGACGACGAACTGGTCGCAGCAGAAAATCCGCACGAGCAGCCATCCCGCGAAAAGCATGCAGGCACTTGCGGATACCCAAAAGATATAGTTGAAAACCCGTCGCATATTACTCCCGTATTTCGCCCGAAGGGGGCATTTCCAACAATTTGCGCAGTTCTGCCTGCATCTCCCGCGTCTGTACCGATTCGACCTTGGGCTTATGCGCAATGACCCGGCATGCCGTGGCGAACGCCTTTTCCGTCTGCCCATCCGCAAGGTAGAGTTTCGCAAGCAGGTAAAGCGGGTAAACCCGATCCGGGATCATACGGTGCGCATGGAGATAGGCCAGCTCGGCAGCCGCGACATCCCCCAACATTTCGTAATTTCGCCCCGCGATATTCCAGAACATCGGGTCGCTGCTGATCCGCATCCCCTCGCGCAGGATTTCATTGCTTTGCCGGTAGCTGCCCGTTTTGTGCAGCGCATAGCCGTAGTCGTATAAAAACCGAA
>ERZ780053.550-NODE-550-length-13540-cov-3.31049_pt1 | contig 13540 bp, 15 predicted proteins | sample MGYA00511088_ERZ780053 | MGnify/ENA primary metagenome ERZ780053 (study PRJEB29588, sample SAMEA2150866) | human gut metagenome | biome: human gut; feature: human-associated habitat; material: faeces | place: Denmark | collected 2008/2010 ...
GCCCCAGCGCCAGGGCCGAGATCAGCGACCCGCCCAGGATGTAGGGGATGCGGCGGCCCCAGCGCGTCCAGGTGCCGTCGGAAAAGAGCCCCACGATGGGCTGGACGATCATGCCGGCCAGCGGTGCCGCCAGCCAGAAGTAGCTCAGGTGGCTGACATCTGCCCCCAGCGATTCGAAGATGCTCGACGTGTTGGAATTCTGGAGCGAATATCCGATCTGCACGCCGAGGAAGCCGAAGCTGAGGTTCCAAATCTGCCAAAATGAGAGTTTAGGTTTGGTCATTTCGGTTTTTCGGTTGGTTTTCAGGTTATACAAATTTTAATAAAAAAATCCGGATGGCGAACCGCCGGGCGACGAACGGAGGGATCAGCCGGATGAACGGGCGGATTTTTACGACGAACGGTAGCCCGAGGGGGACGATTTGGAATTTACGCGGAAAAACACTACCTTTATTCATAAATAAACGAAACCCGTATATACTTAATACAGCCTCAGTCAGCCTATATGCGATCGCTCAAAGTGTCCGGAATTATCCACCTGTTCGCCGTGCTCCATGCCGTGGTCGCCCTTTCATGCCATCTGGCGGGGATCAACGACGAGTTGGTGCTGACGCTGCTGACGATCGTGCTGATCGTGCTGATCTGCCTCAAACGCGGCCTGAACGTGGAGTTCACTGCTGCCAGCGTGATCGTCGTCAACGTGATCGGCTACCTGCTGGGTACGGGCGGTGCGCAGTTGATCGAGCTGTTATTGCACGCCCCGCCTGTGGTGCATGCCGTCTCGACCTTCATCACCACCGAGATTCTGGGCTGGAGCATCGTCTGGTTCACCAAGTTGTTCCGCCGCGGCGACGACACGGCGAGCCGCTCCTCGGCCTGGACGCCCCGCATCGGGTTGCTGCTGCTGGCCGTGGGGGTGATTTTCGTGCTGAGGCTGGCCTATGTCGAGCTCTTCTCATCGCCTTCCTTCTCCACAGACCGCCTTTACCACATGGCCGACTTGCTGGCTTCGAATTCCGCGGCACTGATTATCCTGCTGTGTGTCAATATTATCTATGTCCGGTATACGCGCAGGCGTGAAACCCGGCACGGTCTGATCGCCGAAATCGCGGCGTTCCTCCTGTTCGTGCTGTTCACGTCGGCCTGCGTGGCGCTCATTACGGGGCTGCACCTGCCGTTCGCCTTCGACCGCTCGTTCTCCGCACGGGAGTTCCTGCAACTGTGGATCGTCACCCTGCTGGTCGAGGTAACCCTCTATTCGGTCGTATTTATGGTCGATTACGCCCTGGTCGCGCGTGCCGTGCTGCGTGCCGAGCGCGGTAAGGCGCACCAGGCGCAGTTCCGTTACATGAAACTCAAACAGCAGGTCAACCCCCATTTCCTGTTCAACTCGCTCAATATCCTCGACTGCCTGGTCTGCGAGCAGCGCACGGAGCAGGCCAGCGCCTACATCCATAAACTGGCGGGCATCTACCGTTACATGCTCCAGAACGTGCTCCAGAACGAGGAGGAGACGCTCGTGCGCCTGCGCGAGGAGATGGCTTTCGTGGGGATGTACGTCGACTTGTTGCAGGTGCGTTTCCCCGAGGGGTTTCGCGTGGAGACCGACATTCCGGACGAGGCCATGAACCGCCATGTCCTGCCCTGCTCGGTGCAGCTGCTGATCGAAAACGCCATCAAGCATAACTCCGTGGGGGCCGACCGGCCGCTGGGGATCCGCATCGTCCCCGGGGGATCCGCATCGTCGCCGGGGCCGGAGCCGTGACGGTGTCGAACAACCTTCAGCTGAAGGTATCCGGCACTACCTCGACCCGTGTGGGGCTGAACTACATCCGCCAGCAGTACCTCGACCTGTCGGGCATCCCGATCGGGATACGCCGTACCGATACCGAATATTGTGTCACCTTACCGTTGCTGTAATATGAACGTACTGATCGTAGAAGACGAAATGATGGCCCAGGCAAACCTGGCGCGAGCGCTGACCCAGCATTTTCCCGACGTACGGATCGTCGGGACGACCGGCTCGGTCAGGGAGACGGTGCTCTGGCTGCGCACGCCGGGGAACAGTGCCGCGCCGGGGAACAGTGCCGATGTGATTTTCATGGACGTGGAGCTCTCCGACGGGGATTGCTTCGAGATATTCCGCCAGGCGGACGTGACGGCGCGGGTCATCATGACCACCGCATACGACAATTACGCCGTGCGGGCGTTCGAGGTCAACAGCATCGACTACCTGCTCAAACCGATCGACCCCGCGGCGCTGCGGCGTGCCGTGGAGCGTTGCCGGGTGCGGAGCGGGGGTATCGACCCCGACGTATTGCTGAACGCAATCCGCAGCCCGCGCGAATACAAACAGCGCTATGTCGTGCGTTTCAACGACCGGATCGTTCCGGTACAAACCACCGACATCGCCTATTTCTACTCGGAAGAGAAAAACACCTACCTTGTCACGAGCGACAACAACCGCTATGTTGTGGATCAGTCGCTCGACGTCCTTTCGGACGAACTGGATCCCGGTCGGTTTTTCCGCATATCGCGCGGCTGTATGATCGCCATGCCGGCGATCGTCAGCATCGTGAAATACCTGGGCAACCGGCTGAAGATCACGGCACGACCGCGTCCGGAGTTCGAGATGGTGGTGAGCCGGTCGCGGGTCGACGACTTCCTAAAGTGGTTGGAGGGGAATGGCTGAGCCTTCGTCGCGGCGGCATGATAAAAAGGGGTACCCCGAGAATCCGGGGTACCCCTTTTTTGTAGCCGGGAGCGGCTGGGCGGCCGGGCGCGCGCCGCCAGGCGATCATGTCGTGCAGCGATTCGTTGAAGGTCTCCTTGCGGAGCAACTCCTCGAGCGGGAGGTGCATCCGGTAGCGCCAGTGGTAGCGGGGGATGGACGGGACGTTGATGCGTTCCTTGGCCGGGTCGGGGTAGCGCAGCTCCCCGTCGGTCGAAAGCCAGTCCTGCAACGGCAGGATGGTAAGCATCGCCGGGGAGTTGAGGTGCATGTCGAGGATGCGCCGGCATATCCACGGCTCGCAGAAATAGGGAACGTCGCCCCCGATGCCGAGTGCTTCGTGGTAGAAGCGCGCCGTGAGTTCGCGGTCTTCCTCCCACCATGCCCGCAGCGGGTTCATGTCGTGCGTCGAAGTGGTGCAGACCGAGAAATAGGGGTAGTGCGCCGGGTCGGCGAAGAGTTCCCCCGGCGTCTTGGGCATGCGCTGGATTTCGAGCGAGAGGATTTGCAGTTCGTGCATCGTTTCGGGGACGCTGTCGGGGATCATCCCCAGGTCTTCGCCGCAGGTCAGCATCTCGGTCGCCGAGAGGAGTACCGGGAGCTTGCGCAGGGCGGATTCCTGCCAGAAACGGTTGTGCCGGTGGTAGAAGAAGTCGGTATAGAGCCGGTCGAAGGTCGCGCGGCGCTCTCCGTCGAGCCGGCGGTAGGCATGTGTCGAGTGGGGGGCGATGCGGGGGTGGAAATAGCCCTTGCGGCGCGGGTCTTCGATGAAGAGCACGTCGTCGAGCAATGCCATAAGCCCTTCCCGCAGCCGGGTCTGGTGTTCGTCGTCGCCCGGGAAGCGGGCTGCGACCTTGCGCTGTGTGGCGTAGGCGGGCAGTAACCGCCCCTCCTTCATGCAGGTGGCGCGGACTTCGCCGGCCAGGTCGCCGAACAGTTCCCCGAGCGTGTGCTCGTCGGGCGCCGGAGTGGTGTAGCGTCCGCCCTGCGTGTCGAAGCCCATGCCGCGCAGTTCATCTGCGGAATAGGGCAGGGCGGGGTTGAAATAGCCCAGCAACCCGTGTACGGCATGCGTGGGAATCTCCCAGATGCGGAAGAACCCGAGGATGTGGTCGATGCGGAAGGCGTCGAAGTATTCGGCCATCTTGGCCATGCGTGCCCGCCACCAGGCGTAGCCGTCGCGTGCCATGCGTTCCCAGTTGTAAGTCGGGAATCCCCAGTTCTGCCCGACGGCCGAGAATGCGTCGGGCGGGGCCCCGGCCTGCGAGTCCATGTGGAACAGGTGCGGGTAGAGCCATGCGTCGACGCTCGTGCGGCTGATGCCGATGGGCAGGTCGCCCTTGAGGACGATGCCGTGGTCGCGGGCGTAGGCGCAGACCTCGGACAGCTGCGTATGCAGGTGGTATTGGACATAGCAGTGGAATGCGATGTCGCGGCTGTGGCTGCGGCAGTAGGCGTCGATGGCTTTGCGGTCATAGCGGGCGAAGCCACCCCAGCGGGTGAAGTCGGGCGTACCCGTTTGGTCGCGCAGCGTGCAGAAGGCGGCATAAGGAATGAGCCAGTGTTCGTTGGCGGCGATGAAGTCCTTGTAGTCGCGGCGTGCAGCGCAGCGGGGGCCGTTCGAACGCCCGGCGGAGCAGCCGCAGTTTGTGCCGGTTGACCCGCTCGTAGTCTATTTCGGGGAGGGCGTTCAGTTCGCTGCGCAGGGTGCGGTACTCGTCGTCCTCCACGACGCCCGCGGCGGGCAGCCGGATGAACTGCGGGTGCAGGGCGAAGGTCGAATTGGCGTTGTAGGGGTAGGAGTCTTCCCAGGTGCCGGTCATGGTGGTGTCGTTGATCGGCAGTACCTGGATGACGCGCTGCCCGGTGGCGGCCGCCCAGTCGATGAGCCGTTTCAGGTCGTAGAACTCGCCGACGCCGAAATCCTCTTCCGTGCGGAGCGAGAAGACCGGGATCGCCGTCCCGGCGCCCCGCCACCTGCGCTCGGGGAAACGCGGGTATGCCGCGGCGGCGCCCCAGGTGCGGTTGGCACCCTCCTCCCACAGGATGGGGGTGAGGGTCTTGCGGTCGGCGATCAGGAATTTGTATTCGAACCGGTGGGCGGTATGCAGCGTGAGTTCCCATTCCGGGAAGCGGCAGTCGTCCATCGGGACGATCCGTTTCCAGTCGCCCAGCTCACGGCCGCTGCCGGCGACGGCGAGCGTTTCGTCCGGCCGCCCCGACGCTACGGGTGGGCAGCACGACGCGCAGCGTGATGTTGCCCGTAGCCTTCTTCGGACTGCCGGTTTTCCCGCGGCCGAAGATGCCCCGGGTGAATGCCGAGGAGTAGAACGGCGTGTCGGAGGGCATCTCCTGCCAGCGGTCGCGGATGCGCAGCGTGCGCACCCCCTCCCGGGACGGGAGCCGCAGCGTGTGCGGCCGCCATTCGCTGCGGATGCATGTGCCGTCGCGTTCGATTTCATAGCGGTATTCGGTATCATCCCTCTGGGTATAGCGGTCGATGGCGCCTGTCCAGATGCCTCCGTCGGCGTATTGCAGCGCAATGCGCCGTTTGCCGATCCGCATGACGAGCTGTTCGCCCCAGCGGGTACGGTATTCGATGCTGATCAGGAGTTTCATGGTTCGGTATGTCGTTTGGTTCGGAATCGGTTTATACAAAATTAAAAAAATAATCCGGTTTTGTCTTTCCGGCAGGGAAAATTCAGAGACCCCGGATGAATTCCGTAACGACGGCCACGAGGTCGGGGTCGATCGGCAGCGTGCTGTCGCCGTAGGCTCCCATCTGGTCGATGCGCGTGCGTCCCGTGCATTTTTTGAGCGGGTGGGTCATCCCTGCGATGATTGCCTTCCGGGCCCGGGGCTGTGCCTTCGCCAGCGCCTCGGCATTGCCGGGCGGCACCTGCAGGTCGTTGTCCCCGCCCACGACGAGGATCGGAACCCGCACCTTGCGGATCTCCTCGCGCGGGTCGTAGCGCAGGCTGGAGATCCAGAACGTCTGTACCGAAGGGTGGAACAGCGCTTCGAGCTGCGGCGGGCAGGATTCGACCCGTTCGCCCCGTTTCAGGGAGGCGGTGATCGCGTTGGCCTGCAAGAGCAGATCCATGTTGTCGGGCAGGAGTTGTGAGGCCAATTGCAGCTGGAGTATCTCGTCGAGCGGGTAGCCGGCGCCGGCCACCGAGATGACGGCAGCGACCTTCGGGGTCTGTTGCGCCGCGCAGAAGGCGATCAGCGCCCCTTCGCTGTGGCCGATCAGTATGACACGGCGGAAGCCCTCGCCGGTAAGGTAGTCGGCCCATGCCGCGGCGTCGCCGATGAAATCCCCCAGTACGGCGTCGGCCATTTTTTCCGGCTCCGTGAACCGGCTCGCACCGATGCCGCGTTTGTCGTAGCGCAGCGAGGCGATGCCTGCCTTTTCGAGCGCCTGCGCCAGGTAGAGATAGCTGTTTACATTGCCGTTGCGCGGAGTGGGCCCCGAACCGGCGATGATGACAGCCACGGTTTCCGTACCTGCATCGGGGGTGAGCAGCGTGCCGTAGCGTGCCGTAAAGCGTTCCGAAATCGCGTTCGAGCGAGACGTTCCTTTCGCCGGCGGCGGTATGCGCGAAGGCCAGCAGGAGGATGGCTGTCAGCAGGTGTTTCATGGCTTATGGGTTTCAGGTTGTTCTCAGTCGGTGTTTTTTTGCCTGTGCGGCGTGTCGCTCCGGTCTGTTTGCCGGCGTTTTGTTCCTGCGTATCGTGCCGGTACCGGGTCGGTGCCGGGCCTGTGTCCGGCGGGTCGTGGCGGCGGGGGTAAAGCCCCCCCACCTACAGCTCCCCGACCGCCTTTTCCAGTCCGATGCCGCGCGAACCCTTGATAAGCACCAGCGCGTTGTCCACGGGGTGTGCGCGGAGCGCTGCGATGAGGTGTTCCCGGTCGGCGAAGAGCGTGATCCGGGCGGGTTGCGGTTCCATGCCGGCATGGGCCCTGGCGAATTCCGTGCCGACGAGCATCACTTCTGTCTGCGGAGCCTGCGCTGCGAGGCGGATGACAGCGGCGTGTTCCTGCTCGGACCAGGCGCCCAGTTCGAGCATGTCGCCCAGGATCAGCAGGCGGCGGGTACGCGCGCCGGGCGGCTCGGCGAGGAAATTCGCGACCGATGCCCGCATACTCGAGGGGTTGGCGTTGTAACAGTCCACGATGAGCGTGTTGCGCCCCGTCTCGGTGCGCTGCGAGCGGTTGTTGTCGGGGACATAGCTGCCGACAGCATGGCGGATACGCTCGTCGGCGACGTCGAAATAACGTCCGTCGAAATAACGTCCGACGGCCACGGCTGCGGCGATGTTGAACCGGTTGTAATGCCCTTCGAGGTGGTTTTCGAGGCCCTCGGCCAGTGTGACGCTGTAATATTCCACGGCCAGCCCGTCGCGTTCGGCGGCCATGTTCGTCAGCGTCTCGTCCTCGCGGGGGACGAAGGCGCGGCCGCCGTTCGCGGCCAGGTAGTCGAACAGTTCGCCCTTGCCGCGGCGCACCCCCTCCGGGCCGCCGAAGCCTGCGAGGTGTGCACGGCCGATGTTGGTCAGGATGCCGTAGTTGGGCTCGGCGATCGAGGCCAGCAGGGGGATTTCGCCCCAGGGGGCGGGAACTGCGTGTCGCGGGTCATGGCGAGCAGCGTGAGCGGCACGCCGATGTGGTTGTTGAGGTTGCCGCGCGTGGCGTAGACCTCGAAGCGTTCGGCCAGCACGCGGTTCACCAGTTCCTTGGTCGTGGTCTTGCCGTTGCTGCCCGATATGGCGAGTATCGGGATCGCCAGCCGGCGGCGGTGTTCGCGTGCCAGCTCCTGCAACGCCCCGAGCGTGTCGCCGACCAGCACCATACGCTCGTCGGTGACGGCTGCCGGGTCGTCCACGACGGCATAGGCCGCGCCTTTGTCCAGCGCCTCCGCCGCGAAGCGGTTGCCGTCGAACGTCGCGCCGCGCAGGGCGAAAAAGATGGAATCAGCCCCGATGTCGCGCGTGTCGGTGGAGATGTGCGGGTGTTCCCGGAAAATATCGTATAGTTCGGACATATCAGTTCGCGTGTTTGGGTGTCCCCGAGGGCATGGGGTAGGGCCCCGGCTCTGCGGGCTCTCCGAAGCGGGGGTTGCCCGTGGCGTCGAAGTCGAAGCGTTGCAGGCGTACGTCGCGCCCCCAGTTGTGTACCGTATCTTTTTTCGAGTGGTAATAGATCCAGTATTCGTTCCCGTCAGGCGAGGTGGTGAAACTGGCGTGGCCGACGCCGTGTATGCGGTCGTTGCCGGTGAAGATGGGGCCGCTCTTGATCCATGATGCGGGATTCAGCGGGTCGCTGTCGGGGGTGCGCAGGCGCAGCTGCCCGAGCTTGTAGTGGCGCGACCACGAGCCGCGGGTGGGGGAGACGGCCCGATCCGGGTCGGCGATTCCATGCGGGCGATGTAGAGCAGCTGGTCGGTGGCGTCGGTATCGCGCTGGCGCTCCCAGCCGGACCATACGGCATAGAGCTCTCCCCGGTGTTCGAAGATCGTCATGTCGATGGCCCAGATGTTGTCCGTCTTGCCGTCGGGGTTGTCGCCGGGGTAGAGCAGTAGAGCATGCCGCGGTCGCGGTAGTCGCCCAGCGGCGTGTCGCACTCCAGCACGCCTGTGCGCTGCCCCGTGAAGGGGCTGCCGGGGACGGGTGCCGCGGCGTAGTAGATGTACCATTTGCCGCGGAGGCGGTGCAGCTCGGGTGCCCAGATGTTGAAGCTGTTCCACGCCCCGCTGTCGGCGGGCTGCCAGACAACACGCTCGCGTTCGAAACGCGTCATGTCGTCCGATTCGGTCACGGCGATGCCGCGTCCTGATTTGAAGCAGGTGTAATAGCGCCCGTCGTATTTGGTGATCCACGGGTCGGCGCCGTCGCGCAGCGGGTTGGTGAAGGTGGCCTGCGGCGCGGAGCACGAGAGCATCCCCGCCACTAAAAAAAAGCCCGCAGCGAATCGTCGCAGCAAGGCTGTGGTATGGAACGGCATGCGTTTCATAGGTGTCAGATATGTTTGTCCCCGTTGTGGAACTTTACTTCGTCGATGAATTTCTTGATGTTCTGTTCTTCGGCGCGGGGGCATATCATCAATACGTCGTCGGTGTCCACGACGATGTATTCCTTCAGGCCGCTGATGACCGCTACCTTGCCCTTGGGCAGCGAGACGATGCTGCTGCGCGTGTCGTAGACATAGCACCCCTCTTCGGGGACGGCGTTGGCGTAGCGGTCTTTGCGGGCGTGCTGGTAGACCGAGCCCCATGTGCCGACGTCGCTCCACCCGAAGTCGCCGCAGCGGACATAGACGTTGTCGGCCTTTTCCATGATGCCGTAGTCGATCGAGATGGCGCGGCACTCCGAGAAGACGATCTCCACGGTGGTCTTCTCGGCATCGGTGCCCAGCGCCTTCATCACGCCGCTGAACATGGCATGGTGCTCGGGCAGGTATTTGCGGAAGGCCTCGACGATGGCCTGCACCTTCCAGATGAAGATACCCGAATTCCAGTAGAACTCGCCGGTCTGGAGGAAGGTCTGCGCCAGCTCGAGATCGGGCTTTTCGGTGAAGCACTTGACTTTGCTGATGGTGTGGTCGTCCGAAACCTGGATGTAGCCGTAACCCGTATCGGGGCGTGTGGGTTTGATGCCCACGGTCAGCAGTGCGTCGTGCCGGTCGGCGAATTCGAGGCACTCGCCGATGATCGTGCGGAAATCGTCCTCGTTGAGGATCAGGTGATCCGACGGCGTGACGATCATCTCGGCGTCGGGGTTCTCCCTGAGCAGCGTATAGGCCGCATAGGCGATGCAGGGGGCCGTATTGCGGCCGATCGGCTCGCAGAGCACCTGTTTCTCCCCGATTTCGGGGATGTGCTGCAATACCAGATCCTTGTATTTGTGGTTCGTCACGACGAGGAAATTCCCGGCGGGGACGATTTTTGCAAAGCGCTCGTAGGTGTGGCGGATAAACGATTTCCCGGTTCCGAGGATGTCGAGGAACTGTTTTGGCATCGACTGCCGGCTCTTGGGCCAGAAACGCGATCCGATGCCGCCGGCCATGATGACACAATATTTATTGCTTGCCATAAGTTATAATATGGAATTAAGTGAGACAAAGATAAAAATATTTTGTAACTTTGCCGCCTATTGCAGGAATAATATTTTTGTACTCCCGATGAAGATAAGACTGTTCACCATACCCAACCTGCTGACCCTTGCGAGCCTGCTTTGCGGCTCGTTCGCGGTGGTTTCGGCCATAGGTTTACGAGCAACGTTTCGGCACTGGTTTACGGCGATCTGGCGCTGGCTTTCTGGCTCACGATCGCCGCCGGTGTTTTCGACTATTCCGACGGTTTCGTGGCCCGGCTGCTCAAATGCCCTTCCGCCATCGGCGTACAACTGGACTCGTTGTCCGACATGGTCTCGTTCGGCTTCGCCCCGTCGGCCGTGCTTTTCGTCTTGTGGAACAATTCCCTGCCTGCGGATGCCGAAGCATGGCTGCGCTACGGCGGCAGTGCACTTTGTTTCGCGGTGGCGGCCTTCTCGGCGCTGCGGCTGGCGAAATTCAATATCGACGAGACGCAGCATACCGAGTTCTGCGGCCTTCCTACTCCTGCCAATGCGCTGTTTTTCATATCTTTGGGGTGGATTAAGGTGAAGACGGGTTTCGACTTGGGTTACTGGTTGCTGCTGCTCATTCCCGTGATGTCGTGGCTGCTCGTTTCGCCCGTGCGGATGTTCGCCTTCAAATTCCAGCACTTCGCCTGGAAAGGCAACGGGGTGCGTTATGTTTTTATTGTATCGGCGGCGCTCCTGCTGGCCGTGCTGGGTGTTCGTGCCGTGCCGGTCGTGATCGTCCTCTACATCGCAACCTCGGTCGTACGCTGGTTGTCGATGAAGGCAAAAGGCTGTGGACAAGCCGGATAGTTGTGTATTTTAAGAATTTTTATTAATTTTGCCCCGGATTAGCGTTCCATGTCGAGGTTGACGAATAGAATATTGCTGGCAGCTTTGCTCGGTCTGTTCCTTACAGCGCCCGGCATCGTCCGTTCGCAGGGTTTCAACGCCAGGACGCTGCAGCGTGCCCAGCAGCGCGGGGAGACGGGGAACCTTTACGGTACAAACCCTTACGAGCAGACCGGCGAGGAGGGAGAGGAGGGCCAGGACGGCCAGCCGCAGGATACGACCAAGAAGGAACGCCGGATCCGCAAGCCGCTCGAATCGTATTTTTTCAGCGATTCGATCCGCGCCCTGAACAATTTTCGCTGGAGCGTCAAGCGCGACTACAACCGCGTGGAGATAAGCCCGCTCGACGCGACGAGGTGGGCGACATCGCGCAGGGCGCCCTCGGGCAGACATCGCTGCCGATGAACTATTTCCGGCGGCCGCAGTTCTTTGATTTCAGTTTTGCGAGTCCCTACTATGCGTATACGTACGACATGGAGAACGTTCCGTTCTACAATACGAAGAAGCCCATCATCCGCATGACGTACCTCGAGTCGGGGCAGAAGCGTTTCCGGGAGGAGAACTTCAATATCATGCACGCGCAGAATATTTCGCCCACGACCGGGTTCAACGTCGACTACAAGGCACGGGGAACGCGCGGACAATATGTCTGGTCACGGACGAAGAACCACAACCTGTCGGTCGCCTTCAGCCATACGGGCAAGCGCTATTCGGTGCATGCGGCCTATTACAACAACCACATCGAACAGCAGGAGAACGGCGGCGTGGTCGGGACATGGGCTATCGCCGATACGACGTTCCAGATGCCTTCGGGCGTGCCGATGAAGCTGTCGGATGCCGAGGCGCAGAACACTTACCGCAACAACGCCTTTTTCATCACGCAGTCCTACGCCCTGCCGTTGCAACGCGTGACGGAGAACGACTTTTCGCTCGCCGACCTGTCGGCGGTCTATATCGGCCATTCGTTCCAGTACAGTTCGTGGAGCAAGGTCTATTCGGACAAATATGCGCGGTATATCGACGAAAGGGCGCACCGGGACGAACAGGGCAATTTCGTGCCCGATACGCTGGACTACTACCAGAACTGGTATATCAACCCCGACCAGACGCGCGACTCGATCTACGAGCGGGTGATTTCGAACCGCTTCTTCGTGCAGGCGCAGCCCTGGGATCGTAACGGCGTGGTAGGCACGATTGATGCAGGCATCGGTATCGACATGCATACCTACTCGCAATTCGAAATGAGGGATTACCAGACGGGAAAGTATACGAAGGTCAACAAGACCAGCTATTTCGCATACGGTTCCGTCGGAGGAAAGATAAAGAAATATGTCGACTGGGACGCGAACCTCAAGTTCTACCCGTCGGGATACAGAGGCGGAGACCTCACCATCGGCGCCCACCTGGCGCTGACGGGATATCTCCGCGGACACCCCCTGATTCTCGAAGGCCGGTTCACGATGGATCGGCGTTCGCCCAACTACTGGCAGGAGAATCTGTTCTCGAACCACTACGTGTGGTCCACTCCTTTGAATAAGGAGAATGAAACTCGGTTCGAGGTGAAGTTTTCAGTCCCCGATTATGCGTTTGAAGCGGGGGCATGGCAGGGCGTCGTCGGCAACAAGATCTTTTACGACAAGGAGAGCCAGATCGCCCAAAGCAGTGACAACGTAAGCCTCACGAGTGTGTACGCTCGCAAAGATTTCCGCTTAGGCGGACTTCATTTGGACAACAGGGTATTGTTGCAGTGGAGTACGAATCAAGAAGTTGCACCCGTTCCGCTTTTGAGCGCGTTCCTTTCGTATTATTACGAGTTCTGGGTCGTGCGCAACGTATTACGCCTTCAGATCGGTTTGGACGGACGCTATAACACGCGTTATTATGCGCCCAGTTACAACCCTGCGCTGTCGGCCTATTACAACCAACGGGACGTCGAAGTAGGCAATTACCCCTACATGGACGCCTTCGTCATGGGAAAGTGGAAGAGAATGCGGATATTCCTCAAATATCAGCATGTGAACAAGGGACTGTTCGGAAACGGGGAGTATTTCTCCGCGGCGGGTTACCCGCTCAATCCGGGCATGTTTAAAATCGGTATCTCATGGGGTTTCTATGATTAGCGTATTGTTCTGCGCGGTATGAACTGCCCGCAAAACAACATTTTATGTTAAAAAAGACAGTTTTAACTTTTGCGTTCTTAACAATCCTGACGACTTTTTACGGCTTTAACGCCCAGTTCAGCACACCCGTGACGGACGACATGCTGCTGAACGACGATGCGGCCGATTTCGGCAATTCGCTGCTCGGTGAGGGCGACTATGTGATCTCGGCTTATGACAATGTCATTCGCAACATCAGCGAAAAAGAGGGCCACGACTGGCGCCTGATGAGCGCCATCGCCTACCATGAATCGCGGTTCACGCCCGACATCACCTCGCGCAGCGGGGCCCGCGGGCTGATGCAGATCATGCCCTCGGTGGCACGCCAGTTCGACGTCCCGACCGAGCAGGTCTCCAATCCCGAGACCAACATATGGTTGGCCAACAAGCTGATGTCGAAGATTATGAACACGCTCCGTTTCCCCGAGGGGACTCCCGAGAAGGATCGGATGAGCATCATCCTGGCCTCGTACAACAGCGGGATCGGCCATGTGAACGATGCGAGGCGCCTGGCACGGCTCAACGGCGAGGATCCCAATTCGTGGGAGGTCGTGGCCCGCTACCTGCAACTCAAGGCGCAGCCCGAGTATTACGAGAGCGAGGCGGTCAAGTGCGGACGTTTCACCGGCAGCCGGCAGACGCTGGCCTACGTGAACGACGTGGAAGGAGGCGATGGCAA
>ERZ780053.557-NODE-557-length-13440-cov-2.27979_pt1 | contig 13440 bp, 10 predicted proteins | sample MGYA00511088_ERZ780053 | MGnify/ENA primary metagenome ERZ780053 (study PRJEB29588, sample SAMEA2150866) | human gut metagenome | biome: human gut; feature: human-associated habitat; material: faeces | place: Denmark | collected 2008/2010 ...
GGGGTGGCCGCCCGGGCTGCCTTCAAGGCGGTGGCCGATTCCAAGCAGGTGGCCGTTCTGGTACCCACGACCATTCTGTCCCTGCAGCACTACCGTACCTTTTCGGAGCGGCTGCGGGGTCTGCCTGTGCGGGTGGAGAACCTGAGCCGCGTGAAGAGCGCCAGGGAAGTGAAACAGATACGCGAGGAGCTGGCGGCAGGCAAGATAGACATCCTTATCGGGACGCACAAGATACTCGGCAAGGATATCCGGTTCCACGACCTCGGACTGCTCATCATCGACGAGGAGCAGAAGTTCGGCGTGTCGAGCAAGGAGAAGTTGCGCCAGATGAGCGTACATGTGGATACGCTGACGCTCACGGCGACGCCCATTCCGCGGACGCTGCAGTTTTCGCTGATGGGTGCACGCGACCTCTCCGTAATCGCCACCCCACCGCCCAACCGCCGGCCTATCGTCACGGAGTCGCACCTTTTCGACGAGGAGATTATCCGCGAAGCGGTCGAGGCGGAGCTGGCACGCCACGGACAGGTCTTCTTCGTCCACAACCGGGTGGACAATATCGAGCAGATTGCCGACCTCATCCGTCGTCTTTGTCCCAAAGCGAGGGTGGTGACCGGCCACGGACAGATGCCCGCGCAGCAGCTCGAAAAACTCGTCATGGACTTCATTTACGGCGAGTTCGACGTGCTGGTGGCCACGACCATCATAGAGAACGGCGTCGATATTCCCAACGCCAATACCATCATCATCAACGACGCCCAGAATTTCGGCCTCAGCGATTTGCACCAACTGCGCGGCCGCGTGGGGCGTTCCGACAAGAAGGGGTACTGCTATCTCCTGACTCCTCCCGACGAGCTGCTTACTTCCGATGCCCGGCGCAGGATACGGGCCGTGGAGGAGTTTTCGGACCTCGGGGCCGGATTCAACATCGCCATGCAGGACCTCGATATACGCGGAGCAGGCAATCTGCTCGGAGCCGAACAGAGCGGTTTTATCGCCGATATGGGGTTCGAAACCTATCAGAAGATATTGGCCGAAGCGGTCGCCGAGCTTCGGGCCGAAGGCGTTGCGGAAGCCGGCGGATTGCTGGAGGGCGGCCGGGAGCGAGAAGGAACGGTACAGTACCTCACCGATGCGCAGATAGAGACCGACATAGAGGCTTTGCTCCCGGACGACTACATCGGCCAGAGTGCCGAAAAGCTGCGCCTGTACCGCGAACTGGACAGTATGAACGACGAGCAGCAGATGCGCCGTTTTGAGGAGCGGCTTACCGACCGTTTCGGTGCGTTGCCCGATGCCGCCCGCAGCCTGATGGATGTGGTCCGGTTGCGTTGGCGAGCCGTCGCTCTCGGCTTCGAGTGGGTGAAGGTGAAGAACGGGCTCATGCTGCTGCGCTTCATCTCCGACAGCGCATCTCCGTATTATAAGAGTGCGCTGTTCATGGGAATACTGAAATACGTGTCGAAAAATAATGCGAAATTTGTGCTGAAACAGAACAATAATAGGCTGATGTTGACAGTTAGAGAGGTAAAAGGCATGGGCCAGGCCTGGGAGATACTCGACCGGATGCACGCCGGGGCGTTGGCCGAAGGGGATACCTCCGGGAAAAACGTCGGCTGAAGGGCGCGTTTCGTGCGGAAAGAACTCCTGCAGGGGCGGGAGGCACGAAAACGTTCGCATGCGTGAGAGTATGAACCTGGTTGTTGATATAGGCAACAGTCGCATGAAGGTGGCTGTTTTCAGCGGGGGAGAGATAGTGGAACGGTGGACTTTCGGGTGCCGTGAAATCGGGAGGTTTGACGAAATCTTCAGCAGGTACGCCGGATTCGACCGCGCCATCCTCTCTTCCACCCGCGACGAAAACCCGGAGCCGGAAGAGATGCTGCGCTGCCGGAGCGGTTATTTTCTGAAGTTCGCCAATACCGTTCCCGTCCCTTTGGAAAACGGATACGGTACGCCGCATACGCTGGGCTGCGACAGACTTGCTGCGGCTGTCGGCGGAGTGGGGATGCTGCCGGGGCGCAACCTGATGATAGTGGATTTCGGGTCGGCCATTACCTGCGACATCGTAACGGCGGAAGGGCGTTACCTCGGCGGCAGCATATCGCCGGGGCTGGGTATGCGGTTCAGGTCGCTCGCCGACTATACGGACCGGCTGCCGCTGCTGGAGGCCGAAGCATGTGTCGGTTATGAGGAGCGGGAAGGGACCTCTTCCACGGTCGGGGCCATGGTGTCGGGTGTGGCGGGAGGTATCGAACTGGAGATAAGGGGAAGAATGGAGCGTTATGCCGGGGAATTTGCCGGATTGACTACTATTTTTACGGGGGGAGATGCCCCTCTCTTTGAAAAAAGATTTAAAAATACGATATTTGCGAACCACGAACTGGTTCTTGCCGGTCTGAATACCATCTTGGATTATAATGCGGATAGAAAACAGAGTCTATAAAGCTGTATTGTCGTTCCTGTTGTCGTGCCTGCCGTTGGCGGTATCCGCGCAGAGCAGCAGCATCAATACTTTCTCACCGTATTCCTATTACGGCATAGGCGACATCATGGCGCAGGACCCTTCGTTTTCGCGTGCCATGGGCGGCGTAGGACTCGGATTCAGGTCGCCGATAGCGATAAACTCCCTCAACCCCGCTTCGTACAGCGCTATCAACAGGCAGACGGCGCTCTTTCAGGTCGGTCTTTACGGACAGAACTATTATCTGCGGTCGCAGGATACGAAGAGCAGTTACAATACATTTAATGTAAGCGAAATAGCTTTGCAGCTTCCCATTGCCGAGGGCCTCGGTTTCACGGTGGGCATCTCGCCGTTCAGCAGTGTGGGGTACCGTATCACCCAGTCGGAAGAGGGTTCCGATGTCTGGGAGGAGATAGGCTACGTCCACTACCTTTATTCGGGTTCCGGCGGTATCAACAGTTACCGGGCGGGTTTGGGCTATGCCGTTACCGACTGGCTCTCCCTCGGAGCGGAAATGATATATTATCAGGGTAATATCACCCGGAATTTCCAGCAGACCGTCGTGCCCGTCACGGGCAGCGGATATTATCTGGGCATGAGTTCCGACAATCAGGAACACGTGAGCCGGGTCTTTGCCGATTTCGGCCTGCAGGCCCGGTTGTGGAAAAAGAACAACCGGACGCTCAACCTGGGTATTTCGTACAGCATGGGCGGGAGACTCAACAGCCGGGTTTCGGAGGTCGTGATGCACGGTCCCTATTTTTCGGCGGTCGGTTACGACAAGGTGGTGGACAGGCAGTACCGTTCCGATTTCCGTCTTCCGGATATCTTCCGGGGAGGTCTCTATTATCAGGCGCCGAAGTTCAGCGCAGGCCTCGATTACAGTTACGGCAGTTGGAGCGTGAACGGCGCCGACGACAAGTTCGGGGTGCGTTATCGCAATACCCACACCGTGGCGGCCGGAATACAGTTCATCCCCAATCCCGGCGACGTGCGCAAGGTGATGAACAGGTGGTCGTACCGGCTGGGGGCACGGTATGACCAATATTATATGGTTATCGGGGGGCACAACATAGACGAGGCGGCGGTGACGTTTGGCGTCGGAATTCCGTTGGGTACCCGCGGCGTGAACAATGTCAATGTAGGGTTCGAGTTCGGTACGCGCGGACGCGCGGTGGCAGGCCTGGTGCGGGAGAACTATTTCAAGGTCTCGGTAGGGCTCAGCCTGTTCGGCGACGACTATTGGTTTGTGAAGTACAAATACGACTAAATCGGATTTAAATAAAAAACGGGAACATTATGAATTCGTTGAAATTAAAGCTATTTATCGTTGCCGCCGCAGTGCTGGGCGGCAGTCAGGCTTTTGCCCAGAACGTGCAGCTTGGACCGGAATGGGGCGAGGATGCGACGCAGGAGCAGCGCTTCGAAAACGCCAAGACTTTCAACTATTACCGGGATGCCTACAATGTCCAGAATTACGACAAGGCACTCTCCTATCTGCCCGAACTGCTTGAGAATTCTCCCCGCGGCGCACAGAATATCTATGTGTATGCCATCAATATCTATAAGAATAAGATACAGCGTAGCATGGATGTGAAGCAGCGTCAGGTGTATGTCGATTCGCTGCTGACGCTGTACGACATGCGCATCCAGTATTTCGGCGACAACGCCAAGTACGGCCGTCCCTACATACTCGTTCAGAAGGCAAAGGATTATCTCAGTTTCATGCCGATGGACCGCGACGGCGTGCGCGAGGTCTTCGTGGAGGCGATAGAGGCCAATGCCGACGACCCGGACGTGGACTTCATCAATATCTATTTCAATGAACTGACCACGGACTACAAGAACGACCTGGTCGAGACGGATTATTATCTGGAGCAGTACGAGTGGCTCGCTTCCCTGCTGGACAAGGTGACCGCTCCGGAGGCCGACAGCGCCAAGGAGACGTTCGATACGCTCTTCGTATCGAGCGATGCCGCCGGCTGCGACAACATCGAACAAATTTTCAAGGCCCGTGTAGAGGCCAATCCGACAGACGTTACCACGTTGGGCAAAGCCTTTACGCTGCTTATGCGCAGCGAGTGCCATACGGCATTCCTGACCGAAGTGGGCGAAATGTACTATAATGCCGACCCGACGGCTGCGACTGCCAAACTCGTTGCTTCGGCCTTCGTGAAGGTGGGGGACAACGCAAAGGCGGTGAGCTTCCTGAAAGCCGCTTTCGACAAGGAGACCGACCCGCTGAACAAAGCGACGCTCGCGGTGGAGATAGCGGCGACCGAATTGGTGCTCAAGAATGCTTCCGTGGCTGCCAATTATGCCAGCCAGGCCCGTCAGCTCGACCCGTCGAACGGTTATGCTGCCATCATGCTCGCACAGGCGTATGCTGAAGGTGCGACCGCCTGCGAGGGATTCGACCGTCAGACCGTTTATTGGCTGGCTTACGACATACTCGCTTCCGCCCGTTCGCTGTTCGAGAACGGTTCGCCGGAGCAGCAGCAGATAGACCAGACCATGAGTATGTTCCGCCGTTCGTTCCCGTCGAACGACGAGCTCTTCTTCCGCGGCCTGACGACTGCGGGGGCGGCATACGACGTGAAGTGCGGTTGGATTACGGGACGTACCACGGTCAAGATGGTTGAGTAAAAAGGGTGAAAACGAATTGCGGCGTCCCGTATTACGGGACGCCGCATAATTGATTATGGGTTTTTGGAGTACGTTTGCAAGGTGTGGGACGGTATTTCTCATTGCGGGAAGTGCTCTCTTGTCATTGTCGTGCAAAAAGGAGAAGGCGCGCGGAAATGTCAATCCGGAAACCCTGATTACCATGCAGAGTGAGGACCTCAGCATGACCGTGAGCAAAAACGGTCTGAAGTCCTACCATTTTACCACGCCGCTGATGCAGCAGTACGGCCTGGCGGCCGAACCCTATACGAAATATCCCGATGGGGTTTTCGTGCAGACCTTTCAGGATTCCACGGAGGTGGTCGAGTCTACGCTCCGTGCCGACGAGGCCATCAATTACGAGAAGCGCGACCTGTGGATGGCGAGCGGGCATGTGGTCGCTTCGGGTTCCGGCAATACGCTCTATACGGAGCAGTTGTTCTGGGATGCCAAGACAGACAGGGTCTATTCGAATGTACGGGTGAAGGTCGTCGATAAGGACGGAGAGCATTACGGGGAGGGGTTCGAGTCGGACAAGGACTTGAAATCATGGATGTTCCGTGATTATGAGGGGACGATAGCCGTGGAGACTGCCCCCAATGAAGAGTATGACGGTGCGGCAGGCGGGCCCCCGGGGGCCCCCGGCGGACGCCTCTGCCGGAGAACAGACGGGTCCCTCCGGCGGCAGGAGCGTCGGGAACGGTTATGCTCCGAGCCGGCGGCAGGTGTTGTCTCCGGGGTGGAATCCGACCCAGGGAGGAGGAACATTGCGTCCGGTACCCGCTCTCAAAGAGGGCGACCCCGGTACGGAGAATGTCTTCCGGCCCGAATCCGGGGAGGAGGACGAACGTGCGGAGTAAATGGGCTCGGTAATTGTCATAGCGGTGGTCTCGTTGCTGTTGTCGGCGTTCTTCTCCGGCATGGAGATAGCGTTCACCAGTTCCAACAAGCTCAAACTCGAGATAGACCGCAAACAGGACGGTCTGTTCGGCAGGATAGCCGACGTGTTCATCAACAACCCCGGTCAGTATATCACCACCATGCTGGTGGGGAATAACATCGTGTTGGTGCTCTATTCGCTCAACATGACGGTTATCATTCATGCACTGGCCGATATGTGGGGGCTGCGGCTCGGTACGGGAACCTGGTCGGTACTGCTCGAATCGCTGATATCCACCGTCATCATCATCTTCGTCGGGGAGTTCACTCCGAAGGCTATCGTCAAGTTGCGGCCCAATGCCTACCTCAGGGCTTTCTCCGTGCCGCTCTATTTCTTTTATATCGTGCTCTATCCGATTGCGAAGTTCGCTACCTGGCTGTCGTTCGGTCTGCTGCGCCTGTTCGGTATCCGAGTCAAGGACAGCGACGGCATCAAAAGTTTCGAAAAGGTGGACCTGGAGAATCTGCTGGAGGAGAATACCGAGACGCAGTCGGAACAGGAGAACGAAATCAGAATCTTTCAAAATGCCCTCGATTTTTCGGATATCCTTGTCCGGGACTGCATGGTGCCGCGCGTGGATGTGGAAGCGGTCGATGTGGAGAGTTCCATCGGCGAGATATACGGCCGGTTCATCGAGAGTCAATATTCCCGTATCTTCGTATGGGACGGTTCGATAGACAACATAGTCGGTTATGTGAATATCAAGAGTCTTTTCCGGAATCCCGCCAGTATCCGGGATATTATGATAGGCGTTCGTTACGTGCCGGAGACCATGCCTGCGGAGCGGCTGCTCGAAGAGTTCACCAAGAACAGGATATCGGTGGCGGTCGTTATCGACGAGTTCGGAGGAACGGCGGGCATCATCTCTTTGGAGGATGTGCTTGAGGAGATATTCGGCGAAATAGACGACGAACACGATACGTCCGACATGGTGGAGAGACAGGTGGCCGAGAACGAATATGTCTTTTCCAGCCGTCTGGAGGTAAAATATCTCAATGAGAAATACGGCCTCGGAATAGAGGAGTCCGACGAGTACGAAACGCTTGCGGGGTATATCATTTCCAATGAGAACGGGATTCCTCCGACCGGAGCGGAGGTCAGCATCGGCAACAAATTGATTCGGATACTCAAATCTTCCTCTTCCCGTATCGAACTCGTGAAGGTCAGGCTTTTGTAGGGCGGTGCCCTGCCTGCGGCGCCCTTTTGGGCCGCTGTCCGGAAAATTTCGTTTTCGGACAGGGTGTTGTACGGGGAAAATTATTATCTTTGAAGCCGTTTTAGTCTGGATATGTGTGCCGCGGGTCCGGTACGGGACTTCCGAAACAGAGGAGGGCGCGGGACGACGGGGCGAAACGGCTCCGGTACGTTTCCGGACGCAGCGAAGGATAATTGAATAAACAACATAGAGTATGGCAAGTCTTAACACTTTAAGAACCAAAGGAGGCGTGATAGTGACCATCGTGATTTTCGTGGCGCTTCTCGCATTCCTTATCGGCGACGTATTCACCTCCGGCAGCAGCCTGATGAATTCCCGCAAGATGCGTGTGGGCGAAATCAACGGCAAGAACATCGGTTATGTCGATTTCCTGAACGAGGCCGATTACATGGGTTCCATATACAAGATGATGTGGGGCCGCGACGCTTTCTCCGCTCAGGAGCAGGAGATGGTCTATAACCTCGCATGGGAGCAGCTTATCATGGATAATTCGCTCAAACCTGGATTCGACAGGATGGGGATGACGGTTTCGGAGGCGGAACAGTTGGACATGCTCGACGGTGTTTATCTGTCGCCGGTCGTAACCTCTACCTTTGTCAATCCTTCGACGGGGCTGTTCGACCCGCAGTTCATGAAATCCTTCATGAGCAGCGTGACCGGAAGCGATGGTTCGTATGCCATCTGGGCTTTTCTGCGCAATCAGATGCAGCAGGAACGGGTAATGAGCAAGTACCTTGCTCTGGTCGAGGGCGGTTTCTATGCCAACGCGCTGGAGGTGGCTCACGGAGTGAGGGTTTCCAACCATACCTATGCGGCCGACGTCATCGGCAAGGATTACTATACCGTACCCGATTCGTTGGTGAACGTTACCCAGACCGATATCAAAAAGTATTATGACGACCACAAGGAGGCTTTCAAACAGGGTGCTTCGCGCGATATAGAGTATGTGGTGTTCGACGTGATGCCTTCCGATGAGGATTATGCGGAGGCAAAACGCATGGTGGACGACATTGCCGCGGAGTTCGCGGGCAGCGACGCCCCGATGCAGTACGCTACGCTCAATTCCCAGACCAAGCCCGATGCCAATTATTACGGAGAGGACGAACTCTCTGCCGAGTTGGCTGCGCTCGCTTTCGGAAACGGCGGCGAGACGATGAGCGGTCCCACCCTGAACGGCGACGAATATACGGTTTCGCGGGTAGCCGATGTACGCATGATGCCCGACACCCTCGGAGCCAAACATATCCTGCTCCAGAAAGGGCAGGAGAAACTGGCCGACAGCCTCGTTGCCGCCATCCGTTCCGGGGCCGATTTCGCTGCTCTGGCCCTTGACAATTCGTTCGACAGGTCGGTGTTCCAGAATTCGGGCGACCTCGGCAGGTTCACGCCCGCACAGGTACCCGCCGAGTTTACCGATGCCGCCCTTGCGGCCAACGTAGGGGACGTGTACGTCGTGGAGAGCCCTGCCGGACTGCAGGTGGTACAGCTCACCTACAAGAGCCGTCCGGTGCGGAAGGCCCAGATAGCTACCGTGACATATAAGGTGGACCCGAGTGCCGCGACTATCCAGACCGCATACCAGAAAGCCAGCGGTTTTGTTACCGCGGCGGGGGGTACGATGGAGGGCTTCAACCAGGCCGTGAACGATGCCGCACTCTCGAAAAGAACGGTGCGCATCCGCAATACGGACCGTACCATCAGCGGGCTGGAGAACTCGAAGGAGATAGTACGCTGGGCTTTCAACGGAAAGGCGGGCGATATCTCGCAGATTATGGACATAGACGGCGACTATTATGTAGCGGCTCTCGTGGATGTGAAGGAAGAGGGATATGCTCCGCTCGCACAGGTGTCCGCTCAGATAACCAAGACGCTTCTCAACAGGGAGAAGGCCCGTATCATAGAGAAAGAGATGGCAGGCGGTACGCTCGAAGAGGCTGCACGGGCGGCGGATGTGGAGGTCGAGTCCGTGAGCGGTGTCAAATGGAGCGCATTCTATATTCCCGAGGTGGGGGTTGAGCCGCAGCTTATCGGAGCGGTTTCGGCGGTTCCGGCCGGAGAACTTTCGCTGCCGGTAGAGGGGGTAAGCGGCGTATATCGGTTCGTCGTGACCGATGTGCAGACCTCCGGCGAGGCAACCGACGAGAGCGAACGGGTACGTCTCAATACCAATGCGCTGAATTATGTCGGCGAACGTACGATGCAGGCGTTGACGGAAGAGAGCGATGTGACCGATATGCGGGTGCGCTTCTTCTGAGGGACAGGCTTTACAGGATAGCATGACACGATAACGAGACAGGTTAATCATTGCAAGGCCGCCCGCTAACGGGGCGGCCTTCGGTTTAATAGGGAAAGGAGTTTGGATATGACATTGGAACAGCGCGTTAATGACGATATCAAGCAGGCGATGCTTGCGAAACAGCCGGAGCGGCTCGCTGCACTTCGGGCCGTGAAGGCGGCTATCCTGCTGGAGAAGACCTCGGGGACGGCCCACGAACTGACGGATGCCGATGTGGTGAAGCTCATGCAGAAGCTCGTGAAGCAGCGGCGGGAGTCTGCGGAGCTCTATACCTCAGCCGGACGTGCCGAGCTTGCAGCAAACGAGCTTGCCGAAGCGGGTATTATCGAGGAGTATCTTCCGAAACAGTTATCCGCCGCGGAGTTGGAGGCGGCGCTCCGCGATATCATCGCCCAGACGGGAGCCGTATCGCCTGCCGACATGGGGAAAGTGATGGGAGTGGCGACCAAGAAGCTGGCCGGCCTGGCGGATGGCAGGGCGATATCCGAGGCTGTCAGGAGGCTGCTGAACTGAGGCCTGGCTGCGGGCGGGATCGGGCACCGTCTTTTTGTCGGGGGTGTTCCGGGTGGTGGCAGCCGTAGGGCGGTCGTCGGGGACGACCTTGTGTGGAGAGAGAAAGAACGGCTGTAAAACGGGGCGAACGGTACCGGGTGCTGCGGATGCCGGAAAGGGCGGATGTGATATCATTGCGAATGGCTGCGTTATTATTTGCGGAGGCGCATTCGGTTATTTACGGCAGCAAGCGCCTTTCATTCCGTGTCTTGATGTTTTGCAGCTTTGTGTTTCCATAGACTGGAAGAGGCCGTATCGGATTGAACTGTATCCTTTGTTCGAGCCGACACGGCCTTTTCGTTATATGGAGGTTGTGGGTGGGAAAGTATTTTGGGCCCGGACTGTCATTTTTGGATGCCTGATATACGTTGGCCACATCCGTGCGGTCGCATTCCTTTCCGGCGGAACCGTTTTCCGGTCGGGTGGTTACATTTCGTCGAGTGCGAAATCCACCGCCCGGTTGAGCTGTCGGTTGAAGGGTGCGGTGGTGGCGAAACTCGCTGTCACCCTTGCGAGCAGGGCGGGGGAGAGCAGGAAGGCTTCGCTGACTGGCCTCTCCAGACAGAAATCTTTCAGCCGGAGGTACTCGGCATAGGGGGAGTCTGTCGGAAAACCGACCGGTACCCGTTTGAGTGCATTCTCCCGGTTGAGCGAGAAGTCCTGTGCCTGTCCGATATTGCGGACGAACTCTTCGCCGTTGAACAGAATCTCTTCCCGGACGCTTTTGAGGACGGCCGGTTCGGGCATGTAGAGTCCCGTGACGAGCATGGGACCGCCCGACGGCACGCCGTCGGAGCGCTCCGGATGTTCCGGTTCGATGTGAAGATAGTAGCCGGAATGTCCCGATTTCTTGCCGCCCGGGGATATGAAGATGCCGATGTGCGATTTGTAGGGCCGTTTGTCGGAACTGAACCGGATGTCGCGGGAGGTTTTGTAAGTACACTCTTTCGGAGTGAGGTCGCCGACCGTGCTGTCGAACGAGGCGATACCCGCTATCAGCCGTGCGGCGAACTCTTCCGTCGCGGCTTTTACCCGGAGGTATTCCGTCCTGTGTGTTTCGAACCACTCCCGGTCGTTGTGTTCCTGCAGTTCGCGCAGGAAATCCAGAATTCTTTTCATATGTCGTAGACCGTCCCGTTTTTTCTCCGGAGAAAAACGATTCCCTGCAGAGCCGAAACTGCCCGATACAAAGATGCCAAAAAATTCCCGTTCAGGGAAACGGTCGGGGGCGTTCTCGGCTTCTTGCCGCAGGAAGAGTACGGTACGTCAAAAAAATTGAAACTTCGTTGCTTTCTTCGTACCTTTGCGGATGGATAACATAAATAACCGGTAATATGGCACTGTTCAACATATTCAAGAAGAAAAAGGAGGAGGCCGGGCCCGAGGAGCAGGTTTCCCGGCAGCAGGAGCTAAACGAGGGGCTGAAAAAGACCAAAGAGGGAATTTTCGGCAAGCTCGCCCGTGCCGTCGCCGGCCGGGCTCCGGGGGAGGGGGCGGTGTGCGGTGCTCGACGACTTGGAGGAGGTGCTTATCACCTCCGATGTGGGGGTAGATACCACCGTGAAGATAATCCGCAACATCGAGGCCCGCGTGGCGCGCGACAAATATATGAATTCCGGAGAGCTCAAGTCCATTCTTCGCGAGGAGATAAGTGCTCTGCTGCAGCAGAGTGACAGCCGCCGCGACAGCTTCGGACTGGACTGGGAGGAGGGTGCTCCCTATGTCGTGATGGTGGTAGGGGTGAACGGTGTCGGCAAGACCACTACGATAGGCAAGCTGGCAGCCCAGCTCGTGCGTGCGGGCAAGAAGGTCTATATCGGTGCGGCGGATACGTTCCGGGCGGCCGCCATCGACCAGCTTCAGGTATGGGCCGACCGGGCGGGGGCGACGATGATAAAACAGGAGATGGGGGCGGACCCCGCTTCCGTAGCTTTCGATACGCTCAAGTCGGCCGTTGCCAACGGGGCGGATGTCGTATTGATAGATACGGCCGGCCGGCTGCACAACAAGGTCGGCCTGATGAATGAACTGACGAAGATACGCAACGTGATGGCCAAGGTTATCCCCGATGCTCCGCACGAGGTGATGCTCGTGCTGGACGGCAGTACGGGGCAGAATGCCTTCGAGCAGGCGCGGCAGTTCACCGATGCTACGCAGGTCACCTCCCTCGCCGTTACGAAGCTCGACGGTACGGCCAAGGGGGGTGTCATCATGGGCCTCCGCGACCAGTTCAGGATTCCGGTGCGCTACATCGGTATCGGGGAGGGTATCGACCAGTTGAAGATTTTCGACCGGCAGGAGTTCGTGAACGCCCTGTTCGGCGAATAGAGGAGAGAAGGAGATTTGTCGTTCCGCCTGTCGGCCGAAAGGGCGGGCCGTGGTTGGCCGACGGTAGCCGCGGAGGAACGTTTCGGATATCCGGAATCAGGATTGGATGATGGGAAAAGTAAAGGGAAAAAAGATAAATGTCGTTACGCTCGGCTGTTCCAAAAACGTGGTGGACTCCGAGCATGTTATGGCGCAGTTGGCTGCCGCGGGATATGACGTGGTGTTCGATTCCAACGGAACGGAGGTACGGACGGTGGTGGTCAATACATGCGGGTTCATAGGCGATGCCAAGGAGGAGTCCATCAATACCATTCTCGGTTTCGTGAGGGCCAAGGAGGAGGGAGCGATTGACCGGCTTTTCGTGATAGGCTGCCTGAGCGAGCGGTATGCCGAGGAGCTGCGGCGCGAGATTCCCGAAGTGGACGCCTATTTCGGAGCACGCGACTTTTCCGGCGTAGTGCGGGCCTTGACCGGCAGCGAAGGGGGGGCGCCTGCGACGGAACGGATGCTGACGACGCCAGGACACTACGCCTACCTGAAAATTTCGGAAGGGTGCAATTGGCGGTGTGCCTATTGTGCCATTCCTCTTATCCGCGGACCCCATGTATCCGTTCCGGAGGAGCAGGTGCTCGAAGAGGCCGGGAGATTGGTGCGCCGCGGGGTAAAGGAGCTGATAGTGGTGGCGCAGGATACCACCTACTACGGTGTGGACCTTTACGGAGAACGCCGTCTGGGCCGTTTGTTGCGTCGTTTGGCCGCCATACCCGGCGTGGAGTGGGTAAGACTTCACTATACCTATCCGACCGGTTTCCCCGACGATGTGCTTGCCGCCATGCGGGAGGAGCCGAAGATATGCCGTTACATTGATATACCGCTCCAGCATATCGCAGACCGGCAGCTTTCGGCCATGCGGCGCGGCATCACGAAACGGGGCACAGAGGAGCTCATCGCCCGGCTGCGGCGGGGGGGGGCCGGCACTG
>ERZ780053.560-NODE-560-length-13412-cov-2.92693_pt1 | contig 13412 bp, 9 predicted proteins | sample MGYA00511088_ERZ780053 | MGnify/ENA primary metagenome ERZ780053 (study PRJEB29588, sample SAMEA2150866) | human gut metagenome | biome: human gut; feature: human-associated habitat; material: faeces | place: Denmark | collected 2008/2010 ...
TTCGGCGCGGCGGCTGCGGCTCTGCCGAATCTTGCGGCTGAGCTCAAAGAAGTTACTGAGCTTCGCGACTATATGCGGGACAGACTTCTGGCTCTTGGCGGAGTTGTTATAAACTCGCCCGAGGACGCGCTGCCGTATGTGACCAATATTTCGGTGCTCGGCATAAACTCTGAGCCGATGCTCAACTTCCTCTCTTCGCGCGGCGTCTATGTCTCGAGCGGCTCGGCGTGCTCAAAGGGACATCAGAGCTCGGTGCTCAAAAATATGGGGCTGAGCGACGAAGTTAGAAAGAGCCCGCTCAGAATCAGCTTCTCGCGTTTTACCACAAAAGAAGAGATAGATATGCTCATCGACGGCATTGCCGAGGGACAGAAAACAATAAGAAAAAATAAGTAAAATAAATAAAAAAGGAATCACAACATGAAGGAAGTTATTCTCATCAAAAACGGTGAGCTTGCACTCAAGGGACTCAACAGGCGCACTTTTGAAGATATGCTCATGGCGAATATCCGCCGCAGACTCGCGTCGCTCGGCAAATTCACCTGCACCCCCGCGCAGTCGACGATAATAGTCGAAGGACCCGAGGATGCCGATCTCGACGAAGCGACCGAAAGACTTCTCAAGGTCTTCGGCATAGCCGGACTCTCTCGCGCCGCCGCAGTCGAAAAGGATATGGACGTTATTCTCAACACCTGCGTTGAATATACGGCTCCCCTGCTCAACGCCGCATCGACTTTCAAGGTCGAGGCAAAGCGCGCGGACAAGAAGTTTCCGCTCAATTCTCCCGCGATATGCAGAGAAGTCGGCGGAAAGATACTCTCGAAATTCCACCATCTGAAAGTAGATGTTCATAACCCCGATGTTATAATAAACGTCGAGGTGCGCGATAAGTGCGCGTTTATCCACGGCAACCAGCTCAAGGGCGCGGGCGGTATGCCCTCGGGCTCTGCGGGAAAGGCGGCTCTGCTCGTCTCCGGCGGAATAGACAGCCCCGTTGCAGGCTGGATGATGGCAAAGCGCGGCGTGGAGCTGATAGCTATTCACTTCGCTTCTCCGCCCTATACGAGCCAGCGCGCCGAGCAGAAAGTTCACTCGCTTCTGCGCCAGGTCGCAAAATACAGCGGACGCATTATGCTCTTCGTTGTCCCGTTTACCGAGATCCAGGAGCTTATAAAAGATAACTGCCCCGAAGAGGTGTTCACGCTTATCATGCGCCGCATGATGATGCGCATCTCGCAGGAGATTGCGGTAAAAGAGGGCTGCCAGGCGCTGATAACAGGCGAGAGCGTCGGTCAGGTCGCGAGCCAGACCATGCCCGCAATAGCCTGCACGGACGCTGTGACCTCGATGCCAGTGTTCCGTCCGCTTATCGGCATGGACAAGGACGAAGTCATCGCGATATCGAGAAAAATTGAGACATTTGATATATCCATCCAGCCCTATGAGGACTGCTGCACTGTGTTCACCCCGAAGCACCCGCGCACCCATCCGACGATAGCCGGAGTCGAAAAGGCGGAGCGCGGCACCGAATGGGACGAGCCCATAAAGCGCGCGGTCGAGGGCACAAAAGTTACGGTTATAAAAGCTTTTTCAAAAGGTGAGTAACAATGGCAGTGTGTGAAATTCTCTGTGTCGGAACCGAGCTTCTGCTCGGCGATATCCTCAATACCAACGAGCAGTTTCTCTCAAAAGAGCTTGCGGCGATGGGCATATCCGTCATGCACCGCAGCTCCGTCGGGGACAATCCCGAGCGCCTCGCGCAGGAGCTGAAAACGGCTCTCGGTCGCAGTGATATTGTTATTACTTCCGGCGGACTCGGCCCCACGGACGACGATCTGACAAAAGAGGTCTGCTGTGAGGTCATGGGTTTCGAGCTCAGAGAAGATGAAGACACGGCGGAGCGCATACGCTCATATTTCAAATCAAAGGGCGGCAATATGCCCGAGAACAACCTCAAGCAGGCGATGCTGCCCGTCGGCGGCACCGTGTTTGAGAATAACCACGGCACGGCACCCGGCGCGGCGCTCGAAAAGAACGGCAAGTGCGTTATTATCCTGCCCGGCCCTCCCGGCGAGCTCGTCCCGATGTTCAATGAGAGCGTGCGCGGATTTTTGAAAAAATATTCCGACGGCGCGATAGTCTCGCACACGGTCAATATAATCGGCATGGGCGAGAGCTCGGTCGCCGAAGAGATAGAGGATATGTTCGACGCAAAGAACCCGACCGTCGCACCGTATGCAAAAAGCGGCGAGGTGCGGCTGAGGATAACCGCGAAGGCGGAAACCGCCGACGAGGCGGACAAAATGTGCGCGCCTGTAGTTGATGAGATATGTAGCAGGCTCGGCGATGTCGTATACGGCACCGATATGAACAGCATCGAAGAGCGCGTTGTCGCTCTGCTCAAAGAAAAGGGCAAAAAGATAGCGACTGCCGAATCCTGCACGGCGGGATATATCCCCAAAAGGCTGACTGATATCCCCGGCGCGTCCGAGGTTTTCGAGTGCGGAATAGTCAGCTATTCGAATGATATAAAAACAAAGCTCCTCGGCGTTTCGCCAAAGACGCTTGAGACCTACGGCGCTGTCAGCGAACAGACGGCGCGCGAGATGGCGCTCGGCGCAAAGCGCGTGAGCGGCGCGGATATAGCGATATCCACAACCGGTCTTGCAGGACCGGGAGGCGACGGTGTTCTGCCCGGCGGACTGAGCTTTGCAGCGGTCACGGACGGCGAGCGCACAGTCGTCGAAAAGATAGTCACTGGTCATGAAAATGACCGTGAATATAACAGATATGTCACGGCGTCGCGGGCACTTAACCTTGCACGCCTGATGCTGGAAGAGAAAATAAAGTAAACCTGTATCGGAGGAAAGAGTATGTCTGACAAAAACAGAAAAGACGGCGAGTTTTCGCTGCCCGATATGAGGGAGATGTTTGAGCACTACACATCGGTTGAGGACGACGAACCCGCGGTACAGCGCAGCGAAATGGAAGATCTCGCGCGCAGATATCTTGACTGCGGCGACGATGAAACCGGGGTGGAGTCACGGCAGGGAAGCGGCACCGTGACCGAAGAAAAAGAGCCGGAGCCGGTATCCGAGCCGGAGCCCGAGCTCGAGCCCATAATCGAGTCCGAGCCGGAGAAACCCGCCGAGCCGAAAAAGGACAATTTGTATAAGTTTATCCCGCCCGACGATCTGAGCGGCGAGGATATTCCGAAAGTGACTGAGCCGGAATACCCGACAGAGCAGGCGCTCGACGATTTCGATATGCCGACAGATTCTACCTTTGCCGTCAACCTCAGCGAGCGCGACCGCAGCTCACTGCGCGAATATGAGCGCGAGGTCAGCGAGAACGAGAAGAACGGCGGCAGCGAAAAGGGCTTCAAAAAATTTATAAAGGGCATCATTCCGATGAAGGGCGACGCTGTCTCCGAGATAGTCCGCAAGATAGTCTTTATGGCGGCGATAATTACTGTGTTCGTCAGCGCGGGAATGCTGATAAACACATATCTTGTTCAGCCCAACATCGTTGACAACGACATAAAAGATATCAAGCCCAGCGAAGAGTTGACCTGGGACGAGATAAAGGAGAAATACCCGAATGTCAAGTTCCCCGAGGGTATGCAGCTAAAATACGCCGAGGCGTATGCACAGAACACCAACCTCGTCGGCTGGCTGAAGATAGACAAGCTCAAGATGGACTTCCCGATTCTCCAGACCGACAACGATTCGTATTATCTCAAACGCAGCTTCACCCACAGATACACGGATCTCGGAAACCCGTTCCTGGCTCATGCCAATTCAATCGAGCCGCTTGACCGTAACAGCATAATCTACGGTCACAGCACCCGCAGCTCGGACAAGATATTCAGCAAGCTCTTCGATTACCGCACCACGCGCGGATTCATAAACAATCCGATAATCGAATTCAACACCATCTATCACGACTACAAGTGGAAGGTCTACGCGGTGTTTATCACAAACGCGACCACCGCCGAGGACAACGGATATTTCTTCAACTATGTCTGGACGAATATAAGCGAGGCGAGCTTCGAGCAGTATATAGCCGAGCTTGATTCGAGAAAGCTCTACACAACGGGCGTCGACATCAAGCCGACCGACAAGATTCTCACTCTTTCGACCTGCCTGTATGAGTTCGACAATGCCCGTCTTGTCGTTGTGGCGCGAATGGTGCGCGACGGCGAGAGTGAAGAAGTTGATACTTCGCTCGTCAAGACCAACCCCAACCCGAGATATCCTCAGGCTTGGTATGATAAAGACAAGAAACAGAACCCCTACAAAAACGCAAACAGATGGTATCCCAACTAATGAGGTGATATTTTGAAAAATAAGATCTCGCTCCTGGCTTTTGTCAATCAGCCTCTCCCGCGCAGGGCGATAGCGGAATATGAGTCCGTTTTTGCCGCAGCCTACGGGGAGTGCCGCTTTGAGCAGTTCACGGACAGCCGCGAGCTGTTTTCTGCCCTTGTCGGAGCGTTCGGAGATTCGGAGACTGTGGTTCTCGCGGCTGCCGAGCGGCATTATATCGAGATAAAGAAGCTGCTTTTCGACGCGCTCAGAACAAAAACCGCATTCTCCGATAAAATAGCCGAAGCGCTCGAAAAGGCGGATGAGGATCAGTGCCTGATGCCTGCCGACGCACAGATACTTGTGACCGATGACGGAAAATACAGCGGCTTTATAGAGAAAAGCGGCAGCCAGACGCTGGTTTTTCTTCCCCTTTCCGACGGCAGATGCGCCAAGGTCGCCGAAGAACTGAAATTGGTGTTCCTGCCCGTTGAAAAAGCTGCCGAAAGCGCAAACACTACCGAACCGGATGCGAACGGCGCCGGCGAGCCGAGTGCTGAAGAAAAGTGCGATCCGGAAGAGGTCGTTGCGCTCTTGAAAGAGCGCGGACTTTCCGTCGCGGTTGCTTCAAGCAAAAACAGCCCGTTCGTGTTCTCTGTCCTGCCCTATGACGATGAATCGGATTTCGGCGATGCTATATTCGCCCGGTCGGTCGATATCGAGCGGCAGGAGGACGAGAGTCACGGCGAATATATAGCCGCCATGGCGGGACGCGCCAGAGCGAAGAGCGGCGCATCAATCGGTGCGGCGATATCGAATGTGTTCCGCAACGACGATGAGGACAGCAAGCATTTCATGCTCATCTGCATAGCGGACGAGAACAAGGCACGCGTGTTCAAGGTCTTCAGCCGCAAGGGCGAGACCACGCAGGAGTTTATCTACGCCTGCGTCCGCAGGCTCTATTCCGCGCTCGCAGACTATGCGCGCAACGGCTTTGTCATGCACGATGTCAGCGACGATGCGTCAATAATAATCACGGACGGCGAACATCACTCTCACCATAAATCGGCTCCGGTGCGCTCGGGCAAAAAGACCGCGCTAATTGTGGCGGCTATTATCCTGCTCGCGGCGCTTATCGGAACTGCGATTACATTTTTGGTCAAGGGCTACGGTTCGCAGGTCAGCGCGGTGCTCATTAACGCACGCGAGTCCGACACAAGCGAGAGCAATACGGTTGAGAACAGCGCGTCGGGCGGCAACACATCGTGGGGGAATACCTCAGAGAGCGATACGGACGGGATAATTGATGATATAGACGATATGATTATTGCCGACGTAGAGCGTCCGAATGGCGACACTGCCGACTCCGGAAAAACAACCGGGGAGCAGACAAATGGCACTGTGCCCGGCTCGATAGCCGAGGGCTCAACCGTCCTGACGACGGTTATCTCGACAAAGCCCACGACTCGCCCGAACACGACTGGAAAACCGACTACTAAGCCCACCCAGAAACCGACCGAGACCACGACAAGGCACAGCTCTTCAAAGACGGGTACTTTTGTTTTCACCGTCTACGGTTACGGCCACGGGGTCGGCATGAGCCAAAACGGTGCGTCCGAATATGCGCGCCGCGGCTGGACATACAAGCAGATTCTGCTCCATTATTACAACAACCCCGGCATCAGCCTCGTTAAAGATTCAAATTTACCGAGCAAGGTTACATATAACGGCAAGAGCTATTCGCTCGCCGAATATCTCGGCAAGACTGCATATGCCGAGGTCGGTCCGTCCGCGCCGCTTGAGTCGATAAAGTCGCAGATGGTCGCGATTTACACCTACGCAAAGCGCCAGAATTTTAAGATGACTACCTCGAACCACGCGTTCCGCGAGAGCTACGCCGGCACAAGCTCATCTATCGAAAACGCGATAAAAGCGACGCTCGGCGAATATCTTGCATATTACGGCTCGCCTGCGTTCACTCCGTATTTTTCAACGGCGGCGGGGAAGACGGCTTCGAGCGCGAATGTCTGGGGCGGCAGTCAAAGCAGCTATCCTTATCTCGCGGGCGGCAGGACAAGCCCCGAGGGCAATGTCAAACGCACGCTGACCATTTCGAGCGAGGAGCTTCGCAAGAAGGTCGAAGCGTATAATGCAAAGGTTGATCCATCAAAGCGCATAACGCTCCAGAGCAACCCTGCGCAGTGGATAAAAATACTCGAGCATGACAGCGCGCGCGGCAGCAGCTGCGGCTATATTTCAAGCATGAGAATAGGCAATCAGACAATGCGCGGCAACGCATTCAGGCTCAACATAATGGGCGCGGCGACGCTCCGCTCGCATTGCTTCACCTTCACTTATACGCCGGACTGATATAAAAGCAAGAGGGCTGCCCGATGCGGCAGCCCTCTTTAAATAGAGGAAGAAATTATGAATAAGCAGGAAGTATATGATTTCCTGACAAGCAGGGGAATAGAATACGAAGTGACCGAGCACAGCGCGGTGTTCAATATGGAAGAGATGTCGCATGTTGAGCTGCTGCACCCGGAGGCGGACGCGAAGAACTTATTTGTCAGAGACGACAAGAAGCGCAATTATTATCTCATAACTGTCAGGGGCGACAAGCGCGTTGACCTGAAAAAATTCAGGGAGGAGCACAGCACACGCCAGCTGAGCTTTGCATCGGAAAACGATCTGATGAACCTGCTCGGTCTGATACCGGGCGCAGTGACGCCGCTCGGTATACTCAACGACAGCGAGAGAAAAGTGAAATTTTTCCTCGACGAAGAACTTGTCAACGGCGGACTCATCGGAGTCCACCCGAATGACAACACCGCAACGGTGTGGCTGAAAACAACCGATCTTATAGATATAATAAAGGAACACGGAAACGAGGTTGAAGCAGTCAGAATATGACTGCAAAAATAAAAATCAAGCCGGGAGAGTTATAAAAAACTTTCCCGGCTTGATTGTCGGTTACGGTGGAAAAATCATTTGCAATAACAGCGGTTTCAACTCATGCAATTGTAAACTTTAGTGAAATCGCTCGCACTGCTCACGGTGAAATAATTTACTTCGTAAATTGTGAAATTTGATGCTGCACATCAAGTGAAAAAATTCGTTCCTTTATATGCCGCAGGCATATTTCACTCGTTCCGAAGAACGAATTTCATTGAAAAAAGCACTTGCAACAGCAAGTGCTTTTTTCATGGTGGAGATGGCGGTAATCGAAACCGCGTCCGAAAAGGGCTCCCCACAGCTTTCTACGGGCGTAGCCTGTCTTTTAAGATTCCCTCGCCGGAGCGCCGTCAGGCAGGCTCACCGGTTCGGTAGTTCCGTTGTTCATGACGGGTTACGGAGCGCTCACCCATGCACGTTCACTGCTAATCGACGCCTTGTACCGGGCCGCAGTACTCCCGGCAAAGACGGCTGCTATTTAAGCAGCTTGTAAAACTGTTTTGTTGTCGTTTATTATTTAAACGTATGGGTTTTATAGCGGTCCCACACCGCTGCCCGCTTACCGAAGTTCAACCTCCCCGTCGAAATCCTTTCATCCCCATATATCAAACGGCTCTCGCCGATTGAATCAGAAGTTTTTCATGCTGCGCTCGATATTGCGCGCGGCGTCTTTCTTCGCTGCCGTCTCACGCTTGTCATAGAGCTTTTTGCCCTTGCAAAGCCCAACCTCAACCTTGGCGCGCCCCTTGACAAAATATACACTCAGCGGCACGAGGGTCAAGCCCTCCTGCTTCGTCTGACCGAGCAGGCGCATTATCTCGCGCTTGTGCATCAGCAGGCGGCGCACCCTCAGCGGGTCGCGGTTGAAGATATTGCCGTGCTCATAGGGGCTGATATGCATTCCGTTGACGAACAATTCGCCGTCAACTATCGAGCACCATGAGTCCTTGAGATTGAGCTTGCCCTGGCGGATGGATTTGACCTCCGTGCCGCAAAGCTCGATTCCCGCTTCGTATCTGTCGAGCACGAAATAGTCGTGAAAAGCCTTCTTGTTCTGGGCGGCGATCTTTTTCTGTTCTGTGCCCATGGCTTTCACTTCCTTTCCGCACGGGCAGTTTTCGGGAGAATATTATAACGCCCGGCAGAAATTTTGTCAAGGCAATCGACTCTCTTCGACTTATATCCTGCTCTTGAGCCTCACTGCGTCAACGAGCAGAGAGTATTTTTTATTTCTCAGCAGCGAAAATTTAAGATTCTCCGGCTTTGAAGAATATTTGTCCGCTCTGCGATCGGTGCACAGCTTATAGATGCCGAGAGATTCGCTCTTTTTTATCAGCTCAATGGTCTCTTTTTTAGATAGAGAGACGGCGTTGGGATAGAGAAAATTGCGGTAGATCATCCTCGCGAGAGAGCATATGAGCGCTTCGCACTCGCCGTCGAGGCAGCCGTCGGCTGATATCATTTGGCGAATCTCCTCTGTGGCGCGGGAGGACATGACGAGATTCTCAAACGAATATGTCCGCGTCAGAGAGGAAGCCGAGGTGCGGTAGTTATAAAGTGCCTCGGGCAGGTAACAAAAAGTGTTGAGCCGGCTCAGTATATGCGCCGAGACGAGCCTGTCCTCGCCGCGGCTGTAGCCTTTGTAATGAGCCGCGTCTATATCATAGTCGAATTTATCGCGCCTTATGCACTTGCAGCAAAGCGAGTTGAACTTCGAGCGCAGCAGCAGCTCCCAAAGCTCTTTTTTGCTGTCTTTATTAAAAGAACGCTCGCCGTCGAATGCCTTTTCGCGCGTGATATTTTCGCCGTCCATTTTATTATAGTCAAAGAATATCATGTCCGGCGCGCACTGCTCGATTTTTTCGCTCAATTTCGAAAACAGCTCGGGTGAGACGGTGTCGTCCGAATCAAAGACGATGAAATAGTCCCCGCGCGCATTCTCAAACGCAGTCTTTCGCGCGAGCAATACACCCTGATTCTCCGTGTGAATGACACGTACACGGCTGCCTTTTTCTGCGTATTCGTCGCAGATGCAGCCGCTTGAGTCCGTCGAGCCGTCGTCAACTATGAGCAGTTCAAAATTTTTGTAGCTCTGATTGAGGACGGAATCCAGACATTCGCGAAGATATTTTTCCGTGTTGTATACGCACACTGCGGCGGTAAAAAATACAGACATATTATCCTCCGTCAGATGTCCGCGCAGCAGCATTTCGAACGGCGCTTCTGCCTGCTGTGCTCGTCGCGCAGGGTACTGTCTATGGCTATTCTGCGGATGATATCCTTGACGGTTATGTCAAGCTCACTGTTTTCTGAGTAGTCTGCCGCGAAGGCGAAGTCAACGCGGTTGTGATAGAGCAGGTCACTCACGCCCTCGAGCTGGCGCGGTTCGTTGTTGTGGACGGCTATAGAATATCCGCCGTATGCCTTGACCATCTTCATGCACGGGACATCGGAGAGCCCGTCGCCGATATAGAGCATATTTGAAAACGGTACGCGGCGCTTGTTGTCCGGAGTAGAGCGGTTGAGATCTTTATCGTTAGATACATCGAGCACGCCTTTGTTTATGCGGTAGACGAACTGGGTCTTTGAAGTATAATTGACGGCGGTCTTCGGCCAGACTGCCTCGCCGTTCTCGCCGTAAAGGAACTCGCAGGCAAAAATCTCTTTGAAGCATTTGCCTATTTCGGACCCCTCAATTATCTCTTTGAGCCCCGAAGAGAGGACATAGTGCTCGACGGTCACGCCGTTCTCGCTGCCGAAGCGGTTGAGGCGGTCGAACCAGCCGGGCAGACCTTTATACAGCTCTATTGCGCGTCCGCACTCCATGACGCTCTTGCGCGTCAGCGGAATCCCGCACTCCTGCGATTTTTTTATCATGATGTACATATATGACAGGATTTTGTCCATATGCTCTTCCTCGGCGTAGCTGTTGGCGAGCCCCCAGAAATCCGCGGGCTCCATGCCGACGCTCGGAATGAACTGATATTCCTGCATATCCTTTGTGCAAAGCGTGCGGTCGAAGTCATAGAGTATCGCCGCAACAGGTCTTTTTCCAGCCAATTAAGACACCTCCGCAGTTATACATATATATTGGGATTGTATTATACTATAAGTGTATCAAATTTTCGCAGAAAATGCAACATATATGTATCGCGGCGATAATATGCACATTATTTTGTGGTAATCTTTGTGCAATTTTTCAAGATGTTTTTGGTGACAAGAGCGCTTTCGTGGTATATAATAGATTTTGCCGGGACGGAAAGACCGATTTTCTCCGTCTCGATTTTTACGGCTTGAAAAGGGGTATCGGTATGCGCGTCAGAGGTCTGCAAAAACTTACATTGCTCGATTTTCCCGGCAAGATGGGATGCACTGTGTTCCTCGGCGGATGCAACTTCCGCTGCCCGTTCTGCCAGAATTCGGAGCTGATTCTCCCCGGCGGGGACGAATATGAGATTCCGGAGGAAGAATTTTTTGCGTTTCTCAAAAAACGTCAGGGCATGCTCGACGGCGTGTGCATAACAGGCGGCGAACCGCTCGTTAATAAAAATGTCGACGAGTTTGCAAAGCGCATAAAAGACATGGGCTATCTCGTAAAGCTCGACACCAACGGCACTTTCCCGGACAAGATGCAGTCGCTTATAGACGCGGGGCTCGTTGACTATGTGGCGATGGATATCAAAAATTCGCCAGAAAAATATGCCGAGACGGTCGGACTCGAAAAATTCGATATGGAGCCGATATATGAGAGCGTGCGCCTGCTCATGGGCGGAAAGACCGATTTTGAGTTCCGCACGACCGTTGTGCGCGAGCTGCACAGCGCGGAGGACTTTGAGAAAATAGGCGAGTGGCTCAAGGGCGACGAGAAATATTTTCTCCAGAACTTCACCGATTCCGAGTTCGTTTTGCAGAAGGGTCTCGGCTCGCACAGCCGCGAAACACTGCGCTCTTTCGCGGATATAGTCCGCAAAAATGTCCCGAATGTCGAGATAAGGGGAATATAACGGACACTGAAATTCGGAACATCTTGGGGTAGAAAAATAAATTCTACACAATATCTTGTATTTTGCTGTTGACATTTGCCATGGTTGCATCTATAATTGTAGACAGACAGCGCAAATGAAGCGTAATATAATTTTGACATATATTTGAAAAAGAAAATGGAGGCATGATGATGTACAAGGTTATCAAAAGAGATGGCGCAGTCGCCGATTTTGATATAGCAAAGATATCTTCGGCTATATCAAAGGCTTTCGACGCGCTCAACAAGGAAACTCATCCGACGGTCATCGACCTGCTCGCACTCAAGGTCACTTCGGACTTCGAGGGCAAGATCAAGGACGGACTTATCGCCGTTGAGGACATTCAGGACAGCGTCGAGTCGGTGCTCAGCCAGGCGGGCTACGCCGATGTCGCAAAGGCCTATATTCTCTACAGAAAGCAGCGCGAAAAAGTCAGAAACATGAAGTCGACCATCCTCGACTACAAGGAGCTGGTTGACAGCTACGTCAAGGTTTCCGACTGGCGCGTTAAAGAGAATTCGACCGTCACATATTCCGTCGGCGGACTGATTCTCAGTAACTCCGGCGCGATCACCGCGAACTACTGGCTCTCCGAGGTCTATGACGAAGAGATAGCAAACGCCCACAGAAACGGCGATATCCACCTTCATGACCTCTCCATGCTCACCGGTTACTGCGCGGGCTGGTCTTTGAAGCAGCTCATTCAGGAAGGTCTCGGCGGCGTCCCTGGAAAGATAACATCTTCTCCCGCAAGCCACCTTGCGACCCTCTGCAACCAGATGGTCAACTTCCTCGGCATCATGCAGAACGAGTGGGCGGGCGCTCAGGCGTTCTCCTCGTTCGATACCTATCTCGCCCCGTTTGTTAAGGTGGACAACCTCTCTTACCGCGAGGTCAAGAAGTGCATAGAGTCGTTCATCTTCGGCGTCAACACCCCCAGCCGCTGGGGCACTCAGGCTCCGTTCTCGAATATAACCCTTGACTGGACCGTTCCCAACGACCTTGCCGAGCTCAACGCCATTGTCGGCGGCAAGGAGATGCCCTTCAAGTACAAGGACTGCAAGAAAGAGATGGATATGGTCAACAAGGCGTTCATCGAGACCATGATAGAGGGCGACGCCAACGGACGCGGCTTCCAGTATCCCATCCCGACTTATTCCATAACCCGCGACTTTGACTGGTCGGATACTGAGAACAACAGACTTCTCTTCGAGATGACCGCAAAGTACGGCACACCTTATTTCTCTAACTACATCAACAGCGATATGGAGCCGAGCGATGTCCGCTCCATGTGCTGCAGACTGCGCCTCGACCTGCGCGAGCTTCGCAAGAAGTCCGGCGGCTTCTTCGGCAGCGGCGAGAGCACCGGTTCTATAGGCGTTGTTACGATAAATATGCCGAGAATCGCATATCTTGCAGAGGATGAGGCGGACTTCTACCGCAGACTCGACAAGCTTATGGATATCTCCGCCCGTTCGCTCAGCGTTAAGCGTACGGTTATCACGAAGCTTCTCAACGAGGGTCTCTATCCCTACACCAGACGCTACCTCGGCACTTTCGAGAATCACTTCTCGACTATCGGCCTCATCGGCATGAACGAGGTCGGTCTCAACGCCAAGTGGCTCAGAGCGGATATGACCCACGAGAAGACTCAGCAGTTCACCAAGGAAGTCCTCGACCATATGCGTGAGCGCCTCTCCGACTATCAGGAGAAGTACGGCGATCTCTACAACCTTGAGGCAACTCCCGCCGAGTCCACCACTTATCGTTTCGCAAAGCACGATGTCGCTCAGTTCCCGGATATCATCACCGCAGCGAAGGACGGCGGCACTCCCTATTACACCAACAGCTCGCATCTTCCTGTTTCGTTCTCGGAGGATATCTTTGAGGCGCTCGACATTCAGGATGATCTTCAGACGAGATACACCTCCGGCACAGTCTTCCACGCCTTCCTCGGCGAGAAGCTGCCCGACTGGACCTCGACTGCTTCTCTCGTGCGCAAGATAGCCGAGAACTACAAGTTGCCCTATTACACGATCTCCCCGACCTACTCCGTGTGCAAGGATCACGGTTACATCGCGGGCGAGCACTTTACCTGCCCCGAGTGCGGCGGTCAGACCGAGGTCTA
>ERZ780053.568-NODE-568-length-13307-cov-2.15462_pt1 | contig 13307 bp, 10 predicted proteins | sample MGYA00511088_ERZ780053 | MGnify/ENA primary metagenome ERZ780053 (study PRJEB29588, sample SAMEA2150866) | human gut metagenome | biome: human gut; feature: human-associated habitat; material: faeces | place: Denmark | collected 2008/2010 ...
AGCATTACGAAGAAATATTCCTGCAGAATACGGTCTTTCAACATAGGAATAGCAAGACTGACTTCGGGAAAACCACCTTGATGCAGGTACACTTTAAATGCATTTACAATGCGCGCCCTATATTCAGGTACATAATAATTGGTATCCACGCCTACAAATGAACAATACTCCCGAAATGAAAGAGGAAACTCTTCGTACTGCAATGTACGTCCCCGCAAGGAAGTGGCAAGTTCCGACGAAAGCATATTTGAATTACTGCCTGTAATAAAGATGTGTCTACACTCCTGTTCATACACCCTACGCACAAATGGTTGCCAATCTTCCGCCATTTGTATTTCATCAAAGAACATATATACATCCTTCAAGGAAATATCAGGATATAGTTCCCGATAAGCCTGCAATATTTCATCTAAATTTTCAGCATCAAACTGCAAACGCTCATCATCGAAATTCAGAAAAAGTATTTGTTCCTTCCGGATGCCTTTCTCCGAAATCAATTGATTGATTACCAATAAGAATAAAGAAGATTTGCCACAACGTCTTACACCCGGAACCGTAATAATTTTGTTACTATCTACAGGTAGCATCAATTCACGGGGATATACTTCCACAGGTAAACCCGCCTGGAAACCTGCAATCAACTGTTTTAGTAATTCCTTCTTCTTCATAAAGATAATATATTGAAATTATTTCTTTCTTAAAAAGACAAAAATAGAAAAAACTTTCTTTTTGAAAAAGAAATAGTAGACAAATCAACGGATTTTCTTTGTTAACCTAAAGATAACATTGTAATAACATTCTTCCATGAGCCTCTGCCTTACCTTTGCAACATCGAAAGAAACAAAAATGTATAACTAAAAAATAACACCATTATGAAAACTTTAGTATTATCAGTAGTATTTGCAGTAACTTCAATCGTAAACGCAGTAAATAACAACAGTCTGGAAGGTTTTGCCTACAACACCCGCATGGATGGAGATCGTGTAGAAACCAAAAACGTATACAAAGTGAAAGAGGATAAATATCTTCAGAATCATCTGCAATATAACTATGCGTATGATGCCGAAGGACGTGTATCCAGCAAAGAGGTATCGAAATGGAGTAAAGGCAACCAACGCTTCGAGAAACAGTATTGCCTGAACTTCTCATACGACGGTGGAGAAGTAAACGTAGAATACGCAGCATGGAACAGAAAAGACAATGCCTACACCGATGTAAAGACCAAAGCCGTTTACCAAATCAATGGAATGGGCGTAAATTACCAAAGCTACGAATGGAATAAAAAAGAAAGTAGCTGGAACCTAATGGTAGAACACTCCACACAACCGGAAGAAATCATTCTGTTTGCAGAGAAATAAATTCAGGCATCGCAAATACACAGTACCTTAATTGTGCATTTATCCTGCTTTTTTCCTAACTTTGTCATTAAATCATTTACCATTTTGACAATGAAAAAAGAAAACCATATAGCCTTACATAGCACAAGTTTCATTCATGAAATCAAGCAAATTGTAACTGAAGCCCGACAGAAAGCCTACACCGCCATTAATTCGGCAATGGTAGAAGCCTATTGGCTGATGGGCAAGCGTATCGTGGAAGAGGAACAGCAGGGAAAAGAACGAGCCGACTACGGAACACAACTGCTAAAAGAACTCTCGACAGAACTTACGCAAGAGTTCGGGAAGGGGTTCTCAGTCCCCAGTCTTTACAACTATCGACTGTTCTATCAAACCTTTCCCGAAATATTCTCTACACCGTGGAGAATATTGAGTTGGTCTCATTACAAGCGCTTATTAACAGTTCCCAATCCTGAAGCCCGTGCATGGTATCTAAAAGAAGCACAAGAGCAGATGTGGAGTTACCGCACACTCAATCGCAACATCGGTTCACAGTATTACGAACGTCTGCTACTCTCGCACGACAAGGAAAAAGTGGAAACGGAAATGAAGTCGCTCACGCTTCCGTACCAGCAGGACAAATTGGAGTTCATCAAGAATCCTACGGTAGCAGAGTTTATTGGATTGTCCCCGAACACCGACTTTACCGAATCCAAACTGGAATCGGCTATCATCAGCAACTTACAACGTTTCTTGCTTGAACTGGGAAAAGGATTCTCGTATGTAACACGCCAAAAATTAGTGCGTACCGAGAAGAAAGACTATTTCATCGACCTCGTCTTTTATAATTATTTATTAAAATGTTTCGTCCTTATCGATTTGAAAACAAATCCTATAACACATCAGGACGTGGGACAAATGGATATGTATGTGCGGATGTATGATGAACGGATACGTGGTGAAGGAGATAACCCAACCATCGGTATCGTTCTCTGTTCAGAAACAGACGAAGATATAGCCCGCTACTCAGTACTACATGACAATAATCAACTTTTTGCTTCCAAATATATGTTGTATATGCCTACGGAGGAAGAGTTACGCAGGGAGATTGAGCTACAAAAAACATTTTACCGCCTGCAACACTCGGAGAAAGGTATCGAAGAAGAATAATACTATTTGCTGAAGAATAATCTGCCGGTTATTTCTTTCCTGCCATATATACTCCCCCCATAATACAAGCAGCCCCGATCAGTGCAATAACTGTCAGATGTTCATCCAACAGGATAGCCGATCCTACCAAAGTGAACAGTGGATTGAGATAAATATAGTTGGAAGCGCGTACCGTTCCCAGATTTTTCAGTACGACATTCCAAACTGCAAAACAAATCAGGGAAGCAACCACACCCAGAAACAATAAATTCAACAGAACGGAAGGCTGAATGAGCAAAGACAGGTCAGCCTTCCAAGATTGAAACAGAAAGACGGGAAGCGTAGTCAATATGCCATAGAAAAATATCTTGCGAGTGATAAAAATAGTATTATACCTACCCGTCATCTTCTTCATTATCAGACTATAGAACGCCCATGAAAGAGCAGCAACCAAAGTAAGACAATCACCCAACGGAGATATTTTCAAAACAAAACTCCCATTATAAACCACCATTGCCACCCCCACCAATGCCATCAGTGAACCGCCTATTAAAGTGCGGGTAGCCTTTTCTTTCTTATAAATCATCAATGAAAAAATAGTGGTGAGCAACGGAGCCGTACAAACAATAAACGCCACATTGGTAGCCAATGTAATGCCTAAAGCCATATTCTCCGTCAGGAAATAGACGGAACCGCCCGTGATGCCACCCAACAACAACCAAAGTTCATCTTTCCAGTTATTTGCAAACAGTTTGCGGGGAGATATAAACCAGATACCAATATAAGCAATCAGAAAACGAAGCAGAAAGATTTCTTTCGGAGAAAGTCCATTGGCTATTAAAACTTTGGTGGAGATAAAAGTTAATCCCCACACTCCTACGGTGAAGATCGCTATCAGATGATAGGTGTAATTTTTCTTCTCATTCATACGTTCCCGATAAATTGGAGGCAAAGATATACCATTTCTACTTTTTGTACAATAAAACAAGGGATTTAATAGACGCCGGAAACGTTTTTAATAAATAAGGGTGACGTTTTTTAAAAACTTTACCCACGTTTATTAACAACGTGATTAGAGTGCTTTTCAGCAATCTGGCAGAAAAATAAACAAAAAGGGATGTAATCTTCTCAGACTTCATCCCTTGAAATATCCTAAAAACACTTTTGTGTAAAATCCTATTGAATTAACTTAGCCATTTTTTGTATTACATTACTTGAATTAGTTTTAATAAGCACTTCACAAATATAAGCAATAAAAATTACTTTATCAAGTATTTATTTATATTTTTTCTACCTTTTCCGTTACTTTATCACTAAACAGGAAAAAATATATATTTTCAAATGTTCCGCTACCTGCCTGAAACGTATCCGAACCGTACTTGCTCCGTACATTCTTCGGTCAAAAGTACTTCTACACGGAGAAAGTACGGCTTTGGTACGGAGCAAGTGTATCCCTGGTATGGTACAGACAAATACTTTTTTGTTGTACTAAGCTATGAATCTGAAAATAAACCCGTAAATTTGCACCGTTTAATAAAGTATATAACTAAGTATCAACCATAAAATAACGAAAGAAAACCATTATGGAGTACAATTTCAGGGAGATTGAAAAGAAGTGGCAGAAAAGGTGGGTGGAAGAGAAAACCTACCAAGTGAAGGAAGATGAGACGAAGCAGAAGTACTATGTACTAAACATGTTCCCCTACCCCTCCGGTGCGGGCCTACACGTAGGACACCCGCTGGGATACATTGCTTCGGACATTTATGCTCGTTACAAACGACTGCAGGGCTTCAATGTACTAAATCCCATGGGATATGATGCTTACGGACTTCCCGCCGAACAATATGCTATACAAACGGGACAACATCCTGCAATTACTACGATCAACAATATCGACCGCTACCGTGAGCAGTTGGATAAGATAGGTTTCTGTTTTGACTGGAGCCGCGAAATACGTACCTGTGAACCGGAATATTATCATTGGACGCAATGGGCATTCCAGAAGATGTTCAACAGCTATTATTGCAATGATGAAAAGCAAGCTCGCCCTATCGAAGAACTGATACAGGCCTTCGAACAAATAGGTACCAACGGCATGAATGTGGCTTGTGGCGAAGAACTCAGCTTCACTGCCGAAGAATGGAAAGCCAAGAGCGAGAAAGAGAAACAGGAAATCCTGATGAACTATCGCATCGCCTATCTGGGTGAAACGATGGTAAACTGGTGTGCCCAATTGGGTACGGTTCTGGCCAACGATGAAGTGATAGACGGTGTATCCGAACGCGGAGGTTTCCCCGTAGTTCAGAAGAAGATGCGTCAATGGTGTCTTCGCGTTTCTGCCTATTCACAACGCTTGTTGGACGGGCTGGATACCATCGACTGGACAGATTCTCTGAAAGAAACTCAAAGAAACTGGATCGGTCGCAGCGAAGGTGCCGAAGTACAGTTCAAAGTAAAAGACAGCGATCTGGAATTTACCATCTTCACCACTCGTGCAGATACGATGTTCGGTGTTACTTTCATGGTGTTGGCGCCGGAAAGCGAACTGGTAGCTCAGTTGACTACTCCTGAACAAAAGGATGAAGTTAACGCTTATCTGGAACGCACTAAGAAACGTACCGAGCGTGATCGTATTACAGACCGCAGCGTGACGGGTGTATTCTCCGGAAGTTATGCCATTAATCCTTTTACAGGTGAGGCAGTGCCCATCTGGATTAGCGACTATGTACTTGCCGGTTATGGTACAGGTGCCATCATGGCTGTACCTGCACACGATAGTCGTGACTATGCTTTCGCCAAACATTTCGGATTGGAGATCCGTCCGTTGGTAGAAGGTTGTGATGTCAGCGAAGAAAGCTTTGATGCCAAAGAAGGTATCGTTTGCAACTCTCCAATAGTTAACAAGGGAACAAGGGAACAAGGAGACAAGGCAAATTCTAATCAACTTGTCAACTCGTCAACTTGTCAACTGAATTTGAACGGACTGACCATCAAAGAAGCTATCGAAAAGACCAAGAACTACGTAAAAGAACATAATCTGGGACGCGTAAAGGTGAATTATCGTCTTCGTGACGCTATCTTCTCCCGCCAGCGCTACTGGGGCGAACCGTTCCCGGTTTACTACAAGGATGGAATGCCTTATATGATCGACGAAAGTAGTTTGCCGCTTGAATTGCCGGAAGTTGCCAAATTCCTTCCTACCGAAACCGGAGAACCACCGTTGGGACACGCTACCAAATGGGCTTGGGACACCGTAAACAAATGTGTGGTAGAGAATGAAAAGATAGATAACGTCACCGTATTCCCTCTTGAACTGAATACTATGCCGGGCTTTGCAGGTTCCAGCGCTTACTATCTGCGCTATATGGACCCGCATAACAACAAAGCATTGGTTGATAGTAAAATAGATGAATATTGGAGAAGTGTCGACCTCTATGTAGGTGGTACGGAACATGCTACGGGACACTTGATTTATTCACGTTTCTGGAATAAATTCCTGTACGATGTAGGAGTATCTATTGTGGAAGAACCGTTCCAGAAGTTAGTTAATCAAGGTATGATACAGGGACGGAGTAACTTCGTTTACCGTATCAAAGATAGCAATAAGTTCGTTTCTCTGAATCTGAAGGATCAGTACGACACTACCCCACTCCATGTGGATGTAAATATCGTATCCAATGATATTCTGGATCTTGAAGCCTTCAAAGCATGGCGTCCTGAATTTGCCAACGCTGAGTTTATCCTGGAAGATGGCAAATACATCTGCGGCTGGGCTGTGGAGAAGATGAGTAAATCCATGTTCAACGTCGTTAATCCCGATATGATTGTTGAGAAATACGGTGCGGATACATTGCGTATGTACGAGATGTTCCTCGGTCCGGTAGAGCAATCCAAGCCTTGGGATACAAACGGTATCGACGGTGTATACCGCTTCATCAAGAAATTCTGGTCACTGTTCTACGACCGTAACGGCAGGTATATAATGACGGGGGAAACTGCCACCAAAGGAGGAATTAAAATTTTTCATAAACTGATTAAGAAAGTAACGGGTGATATTGAACAGTTCTCTTACAATACTTCCGTCAGTGCTTTCATGATCTGCGTAAACGAGTTATTCAGTCTGAAATGCAGCAAGAAAGAAATATTGAATCAACTGGTTATTGTATTGGCTCCTTTCGCTCCGCACGTATGTGAAGAGTTGTGGGATACACTGGGCCATGCAGACTCAGTTTGCGATGCCAAGTGGCCTGCTTACAACGAAGAATACCTGGTGGAAGATACAATCAACTACACCATATCTTTCAATGGTAAGGCACGCTTCAATATGGAATTCCCTGCTGACGAAACATCAGAAGCCATTCAAAGCACCGTATTGCCAGATGAACGTTCGGCTAAATGGATGGAAGGCAAATCAGTAGTGAAAGTGATTGTCGTCCCGAAGAAGATCGTAAACATTGTTATTAAATAAATTAGTTACGAGCTACGGGCTATAAGCTACAAGTAGAGAGAGAAAAGGTAACTTGACTCGCTCCCTTGTAGCTCGTAACTTGTAACTCGTAGTTAATATCTTGTAACTGATTAATATGCAAATCACAAAACCAACCAAAGCCGAAATGATGAGGGAGTTGCGAGACTATATCTTCATCACTGTCGGGCTTATCAGTTATGCCTTGGGATGGGCGTTGTTTCTGATTCCTTATCAGATAACGACAGGAGGAACTACGGGTATCGGTGCAATCATCTATTACGCCACGGACTTTCCTATTCAATGGTCATACTTCATCATCAATGCTGTCTTAATGACATTTGCCATTAAAATACTGGGTCCTAAATTCAGTATTAAAACCACGTTCGCCATCTTCGGGCTGACATTCTTTTTATGGTTTTTCCAAATGCTTGTGAATGGTCCCGACAATACGCCACCGCTTATACTGGGACCGGGGCAGGATTTCATGGCTTGTATGATAGGTGCCGTCATGTGCGGTGCAGGCCTTGGAATTGTATTCAATTGCAACGGAAGCACGGGAGGAACGGATATTATTGCCGCTATCATACATAAGTATAAAGACGTCACATTGGGGCGTATGGTTATGCTTTGCGATGTGATTATCATCAGCTCCTGTTACTTCGTATTCCATGACTGGAGACGCGTGATATTTGGTTTTGTAACTTTGTTTGTTATCGGTTTTGTATTAGACTATATTGTGAACAGTGCCCGACAGTCTGTGCAATTCTTCATCTTCTCCAAAGAATATGAAAAGATTGCCGACCGCATTACGAAAGAGACACACCGCGGCGTAACTGTTCTGGACGGTATAGGATGGTACAGTAAACACAATGTAAAAGTACTCGTTGTATTAGCTTATAAGCGCCAGTCAATTGATATTTTCCGTTTGGTGAAAGACATTGACCCGAACGCATTTATCTCTCAAAGTTCCGTTATCGGAGTCTATGGAGAAGGTTTTGACCGACTGAAAGTGAAATAAAACTTCATTTGAATATGCTTTGTTCTTCATCCAGATAAGCAGATGTAATGGAAGAAGCATCCAAAATGCTGTGAAACATGAAACTCGTAGTGACATGTTTCACAGCATTTCTTTTCATAGCTTCTATCTTCTGAGGAAATAGATTTTCATACTTAACCGAATACCATACAAAAGCTGCCGGATAATGAAGCGGTTCATTATCTTCTGCATGAAGATACTTTTCGTTTTCTCCCAAAGATTCTCCATGATCGGAAAGATAAATAAGAATAGCCACTTCATCTTTCAACTCTTCAATCAACTGATGTAAAAAGCAATCTGTATATAAAATAGTATTATCATAAGAATTCACAATAGCCTCTTGAGTACTTGAGGAAATATTCTTTGAACGAAGAACAGGAGAGAAAACTTCTTTTTCAAAATGAGAATTATACCACCAATGTGAGCCTATCGTATGGAGAACAATCAACTTACGTGGATTTGAATATTCTAATTCTTTCTGATAGAAAGGCAATAAAGCTCCATCCAGCCATTTATCAAACATATACACATTCTTTCCCTCATTAGCATATATCAATGTATCGGCTTCATGCATAAAATCCGAATAGGTATTTACAGGTTCCTGACTAGCAAGCCAAGATGTACGAAAACCAACCTTTTTAAAAAGAGAAATAAAAGATTGCTCTGTTTGTGCTCTCTTATCATCAATACTGTCTGCTCTTGTTAAAATAACCGGCAAACTAGTATGCGTAAAAACCTCTTTAGTATAAACATTCGGAAAGGAACAGATCCGTACATCAGATGCAAGCAAAGGAGTAGTATTTCTTCTATATCCATTCAGTTGTAAATGGTCGGCACGCAATGATTCCCCCAATACCACAATTGCAGTCAAAGTATCTACATTACAATGAATATCTCCCTTGAAGTCAATCCGTGTACCTTGTGTCCGACGTTGCAACATATAATCCTTCAACACATAAAAGAAAGAAGCCGGCATACGCTGTGATATGGAACCGGACAATTTTCCCACACCATGAAACACAAACAATAGACATAGGGAAGACACTACAAAAAGTTCCCATCTATTTACTTGAATTTTACTGAAACGCCAGTATACAGCAAACAAGGAATACAGCAAGGCAATCAAAACAAACAGAAATAACTTCAAATTCATAAAGCCTATTCCGAAACCTGCATCATTTACCGCAATCAGATCAATGAGCATCGGAGTCAGCGTAATATGAAGCGAATAGCGAAAATAGGCAAAAACCCCACTAAGTAACACGATAACCGGAAAAGAAACGAAGAAAACATATCTGTTGATTCCTAACAAAAGAAATAAGGGAAAAGAAGCTAAAGTAATAATCCCCCATTGCAATACAAGTATCAGAAAATCAATAAAACCAGAACAAGGAATATCCAGAAATTCCCATATAACAAAGAGAAGTCCATAACCTATAGTTAAAGACAATATGAACAAAGCATATTTTATGTCTCTATTAAGAAATATTCCCTTCATCTTTTGTACTTTTGCACAAATATACAACGATAAACAATACCAATTATTATGAAAAGGAAATTTGTATTTGCCACAAACAATGCACACAAATTAGAAGAAGTAACTGCCATTTTAGGTAACAGGATAGAACTCCTTAGTCTGAAAGACATTCACTGCCACGTAGACATTCCTGAAACAGCAGATACTTTGGAAGGAAATGCCTTACTGAAAGCTCAATACATTTTTGAGAACTATCAGATGGATTGTTTTGCCGATGATACCGGACTGGAGGTAGAAGCATTGAATGGAGAGCCAGGAGTTTATTCTGCCCGCTATGCCGGAGACGGACACAATGCAGAAGCAAATATGTTGAAACTCCTGCAAAATATGGAAGGAATAGAAAATCGGAAAGCGCAATTTCGTACAGCATTTGCCTTGATTATTAACGGAAAAGAACACTTATTCGAAGGTATCATAAAAGGAGAAATCATCAAAACCAGACGAGGTAATTCAGGTTTCGGATACGATCCAATATTTGTCCCCGAAGGTTACTCGCAAACCTTTGCAGAGATGGGCAATGAATTAAAAAATAAAATTAGCCATCGCGCTATAGCCACAAACAAACTCTGCAAATTCCTCAATAGTATACAATAAACCCATAAATATAGAGTTATTAGTTTGTAAGTGTGTTGCTTACAAACTAATATAGCTCTGACCTTTATGAGATTCTTATATATACTTTTATTCAGCTTATGTATTCTATGGCCCGCCAATGCGCAAAACGCAATAGGAGAGTGGCAAACTTACCTTTCTTATCATACTCCCACCCGTAGTGAAGTCATAGGAAGTAAACTCTTCATACTTGCCAATGGAGATTTATATGCTTATGACAAAGAAGACACCAGTATACGGACTTATTCCAAATCTTTTCCGCTAAGCGATACAGAAATATCCTATATTGCTTACCAGTCAGCCTATAAATCATTGGTCATTATTTATTCCAATGCGAATATAGATTTATTAGTGAATGAAGAGGATATTTATAATCTTCCCGATTATAAAAACAAGAATATGACACAGGATAAGACAGTCAACCATGCTTGTTTCTATAAGGAATACACGTATTTATCCACTGCCTCGGGCATTCTTTGTATTAATCTGAAAAAGCGCGAAATCAGCAATTACTATCCTCTGAATAGAAACGTTCTGGCATGTAATGTATCGGAGAATTATCTTTATGCAGCTACTTCCGAAGGATTATTCGCAGGACTATTAACTGAAAATCTATTAGATATTAACAATTGGAAAAAGGTTTCGGACGATACATCTGAATTCCTTTCTAAATACAAGGATATTCCTTTTAAAGAAGAGGTACCGGAAAATATAACACCAAACAGCCCTGTACGAAACTATCCGTATTACATGAATTTTGTCGGAGAACGATTATTAATAGCCGGAGGCGGGCATATAGCAAACAGGCTGAATCGTCCCGGTACTATCATGACATTTGAAAATAATACTTGGAATAGTTTTCAGGAAGAGGGAATCAGCGAACAAACCAAACTACAGTATGATGACATCAACTGTATCGTTCAAGATCCTCAAGACAATGCTCATCACTTTGCGGCATCAGCAGGAGAGGGGATTTATGAATTTAAAGATGGGAAGTTTATCAACTGGTATAGTATGCATAATAGTCCGTTAGAAAGTGCATTACCAAACAGTGATTCTAAACATAATTATGTACGCGTAAACGGACTTATCTATGATAAAGAAAATAATCTTTGGATGGTAAGTTGCGGTGTTGCTAAAAATCCGGTACAGGTATTAAGAAAAGATGGAAGTTGGGTAAGTCTTCATTATCCGGAAGCCATGGAAAGAAGTAATTTCGGACGAACTATCTTTGATAAAAGAGGTTGGCTGTGGGCCACTTCTTCGCGTATAGAGTCGGGAGGATTGTTCTGCTTGAATTATAACGGCACTATAGCGGATACTTCGGACGACCAACACAGGTTCATTACCCGGTTTACGAATCAGGACGGAGCCCTTTTAGAACAGTTGGCAGTTTATTGCATTGCCGAGGATAAAGAGGGAGTTATCTGGATCGGTACTAACAGAGGTCCTTTGGTACTGAACAATCCTTCCCGCTATTTCAATGATAACTTCTATTGTACACAGATTAAAGTTCCGCGTAATGATGACAGCGGGTTGGCTGATTTCTTACTGGTGAACGAAGCGATTAATGCCATTGCAATAGATGGTGCCAACAGAAAGTGGATAGGTACAGCATCCAATGGAATTTACCTGATAAGTGCGGATGGAATGGAAACGATTCATCACTTTACGGAAGAAAACAGTCCGCTGCTTTCCAATAGCATCGTATCTATTGCCATACATCCCCGTACCGGCGAAGTCTTCATCGGAACAAGCAAGGGGCTCGTTTCTTACCAAAGTGACGCTACAGAGGCTGAAAATAGCTTTAAAGAGAGTAATGTACGTGCTTATCCTAATCCGGTACGCCCAGACTACAGCGGAGTGATTACTGTCACGGGAATGGTTTACGACAGTGATGTGAAAATTGTGGATACTGCCGGACATCTTATTTACCAAGGTACTTCCCTGGGAGGGCAATTCACCTGGGACGGAAGAAATAAACAAGGTAGGAGAGTGGCCACAGGAATATATATGGTACTTGCCGCAGACAGTGAAGGAAAAGAGGGGATTGTTACGAAAATTGCATTTATAAGAGGAGAATAAGAGTGGTAAAGTGATAGGGTGACATTACTCTTACCACTTTATCACCTCTATCACTTTACCACTCTTATCAAAGCCCCAGTTTTGCCGAAATCTCCAGCATCCTCTTGATAGGCTTCACTGCTTTCTCAGCAATTTCAGGATCTACTGTTATTTCCGGAGATTCGTCTTTCAAGCAATTATAAAGCTTTTCCAGCGTATTTAATCTCATGAAGCTACATTCATTGCAGGCACAGGTGCTATCGTTAGGAGGAGCCGGAATAAACGTCGTTTGCGGACATTTCTTCTGCATCTCATGAAGGATGCCCGATTCGGTAGCAACAATATACTCTTTCTCGGGATGATTCACTGCATACTTCAGCAATGCTGCGGTTGAACCTACCACATCAGCCAACTTCAGAACTACACTCTTACATTCGGGATGTGCCAAGACCACTGCATCGGGATGCTGCGCTTTTAATTCAACAATCTTTTCAACCGAGAATTGTTCGTGTACATGGCATGCGCCGTCCCATAATAACATATTGCGTCCTGTGATAGAGTTAATATAATTCCCCAGGTTTCTGTCAGGACCAAAGATTATTTTCTCATCTTTGGGGAAACTTTCCACGATCTGCTTCGCATTGGTAGAAGTTACCACAACATCCGTCACTGCTTTCACGGCAGCTGTCGTATTCACGTAAGATATCACCGTATATCCGGGATGCTCTTTGACAAACTGACTGAACTTGTCCGCCGGACAACTGTCCGCCAACGAACAACCGGCTGCCATATCAGGAACCAGCACTTTCTTATTCGGACAAAGCACCTTGGCCGTTTCACCCATAAAATGAACACCGCACATCACAATGATATCCGCTTCCGTTTTGGCTGCCCATTGAGCCAATGCCAGACTATCGCCGACGTAATCGGCTATATCCTGTATTTCCCCCTTCTGGTAGTAGTGCCCCAGAATAATCGCGTTCTTCTCCTTTTTAAGTTGCTTGATAGCTTCTATGAGATTATTCATAATTATATTTTTTATTTCTCTTTCTAATTTAAAAATCCTTTGATGGTGATGATAGGCTGTTAATAGTGTCTACAAG
>ERZ780053.573-NODE-573-length-13227-cov-3.30125_pt1 | contig 13227 bp, 8 predicted proteins | sample MGYA00511088_ERZ780053 | MGnify/ENA primary metagenome ERZ780053 (study PRJEB29588, sample SAMEA2150866) | human gut metagenome | biome: human gut; feature: human-associated habitat; material: faeces | place: Denmark | collected 2008/2010 ...
AGCATCGAGCACACGGCGGCGGCGATAAAAGATATGCTGCCCGACGCCGTTGTCGGCATAGCCCACGGCAAAATGAGCGAGGACGAACTGAGCGAGGTCTGGCGCAAGCTGCTCGAGGGCGAGATAGATATATTGGTTTGCACCACGATAATCGAGACTGGCGTTGACGTTCCGAATGTCAACACCCTTATAATTGAGGACGCCGACCGCATGGGTCTCGCACAGCTGCATCAGATACGCGGGCGCGTCGGACGCTCGTCGCGCAGAGCGAGCGCGTATCTCACATTCAGACCCGGCAGGGAGCTGACGGAGATAGCCACGAGCAGGCTCGACGCGATAAGGGAGTTCACGGAGTTCGGCTCGGGCTTCAAGATAGCCATGCGCGACCTTGAACTGCGCGGTGCGGGCAATGTGCTCGGCGCACAGCAGCACGGTCACATGGAAGCTGTCGGCTACGAGATGTATCTCCAGATGCTCGAACAGGCGATAAGCGAGGAGCGCGGAGACCAGACAAAGAAGCCGAAGAAGGAATGCCTTGTCGATCTGCCGATAGACGCGCACATCCCGCCGACATATATCGAGAGCGTGCCGCAGAGACTCGGCATCTACCGCCGCATCGCGGACATAACCTCGCGCGCAGATGCGGACGATGTCACGGATGAGCTCATCGACCGCTTCGGCGAGCCGCCCGCTCCCGTGCTCGGACTGATAAGGACTTCACTGCTCCGGGCGTATTCCGCTCAGCACAACATCTATGAGATCGGGCGCAAGGGCGACAAGCTGCTGCTCTATATCGACGACCTCGACATGCAGGAGATCTCCGCCATAGCCGCGGGCTTCCCCGGCAGGGTGACAGTCAGCGCCGCAGGCAAGCCGCACATAGCAGTGCGCATCATGCCGCAGGATAAGATGCTCGACCTGCTCGAAAAAGTGCTCATGCTTATGAACACCGCGAATAAACAGAAAGACAGCTGACCGAAATCAGCTGTCTTTTATTTTTTTATATTTATCTGTCCGTGTGCCCGTATTCGAGAATGTCCGCTATTCTCTCGCAGGCGTGTCCGTCGCCGTAAGGGTTCGCGGCGTGGCTCATTTTTTCATATTCCGCCTTGTTTTCAAGCAGAATCTTGAAATTATCGTATATTGTCTGCTCGTCCGTGCCGACAAGCTTGAGCGTGCCTGCAGCGATGCCCTCGGGTCTCTCGGTCGTGTCGCGCATGACCAGAACCGGCTTGCCGAGGCTCGGCGCCTCCTCCTGGATTCCGCCGCTGTCGGTGAGGATCATATAGCTGTGCGCCAGGAAATTGTGGAAATCGACAACATCAAGCGGCTCGATTATTTTTATATGCTCGCATCCGCCGAGTTCCGCGTCCGCCGCCTCGCGCACGACGGGGTTCATATGAATGGGATATATCGCCCTGATGTCCGGATGCTCCTCGACGATGCGCCTTATCGCGCGAAACATGTGGTGCATCGGCTCGCCGAGGTTCTCGCGCCTGTGTGCGGTTATCATTATCAGCCTGCCGTCGGCCGCCCAGTCGAGCCATTTGTTTGAATAGTCCGCACGCACGGTGGTTCTCAGCGCGTCTATCGCGGTGTTGCCCGTGACGAACACGGTCTCTTTCTTTTTGCCCTCTCTGAGCAGGTTTTCGCGCGCCGTCTCGGTCGGGGCGAAGTTATATTCGGAAACTATGCCGACCGCCTGGCGGTTGAACTCCTCCGGGAACGGGGAATGTATATCATATGTGCGCAGGCCCGCCTCGACATGGCCGACTTTTATCCCGAGATAATAGCACGCAAGCGCGGAGGCGAAAGTAGTTGTAGTATCGCCGTGGACGAGAACCGTATCCAGCTTCTCCTTTTCGAGCACGGGCTTTATCTTTTCGAGGATGCTGACAGTGACATCGAAGAGAGTCTGCTTATCTTTCATTATGCTCAAGTCGTAGTCCGGCTCAACATCGAATGTCCTGAGCACGCTGTCGAGCATCTGGCGGTGCTGACCGGTGACGCAGACGACCGTTTCAAGTCCCTTGCGGGTCTTGAGCTCTTTGACGAGCGGACACATTTTTATCGCCTCGGGTCTTGTGCCGAAAACGAGCATTATCTTTTTCATGCGAAGCCTCCCTGCCGCGGGTGTTTTCTCAATTATAACCGTTTTTCTTTTTTCAGTCAACAAAAAGGGAAGCGGCCGGCTGACAGATATCAGACGGTCGCTTGTCTTCTCCCCAAATAGATGCTGCACGCTTAGCGCACAGCCTAGCTTCTTTTTTCATAAGGCTATTATATACTGTTTCTGCTTGGGAAGTCAATATTTATCGTAATAAATAATACTTTACTTATTCTATGCCCTGTCAGCGCGCATTTCTTTTCTGCTCGGGCGAGATTTCGGCGTGGGGGCAGACTATCTCGTCGATGATTTCATGAGGAGCCGCCCAGCGCACGGCGTTTATTAAAATCTGCTGAACCTGCGGGATATAATATGTGGGGTTGCCCTCGTGACCGGGCTGGAAATAGAACACCTTGCCGCGCCCTCTTCTCCAGCAGCAGCCGGAGCGGAACACGTCTCCGCCGGAGAACCAGCCCATAAAAACAAGCTCGTCGGGTTCAGGGATATCAAAGCTCTCGCCGTACATCTCTTCGACGGGTATCTCAACATATTCGCCGATGCCCTTTGCTATCGGGTGCGCGGGATTGACTGTCCAGAGGCGCTCAAAATCGCCGTCGCGCCAATGCAGGGCGCAGGAGGTACCCATAAGGCGCTTGAAGGGCTTTGAAAAATGCGCGGAGTGCAGCGCTATGAAGCCCATGCCGCGCAGAACTCTGTCGTGAACGCGTTCAACAAGTTCGTCGGGCACTTCGTCGTGCGCCTTGTGTCCCCACCAGATGAGCACATCAGTGTTTTCGAGCACTTCGGGCGGCAGACCGCAGTCGGGGTCGTTGAGGGTCGCGGTGCGCACCTCGATATCCTCCTGCGTGTCGAGGAAGCTCTTTATCTGACCGTGGATTCCATTGGGGTAAACTGCCGCTATCTCGGGCGATTCGACCTCATGGACGCCCTCGTTCCAGACGGTAACTCTTATCATTTTATCAGTTCCTTTCGGGAGAAATTTTATCCAAGTCAAGTATATATTTTTGCCCGCCCGCTGTCAATGGATTTTCTCCCGTATTGCAAAATCGACCGCCGTTTGATATACTTTAATAAAGATTTTTCGGGGTGATATTTTGCTTCTCAACAAAAATGACGACATTGAACTTCATATAGATTCGGTCTCGCTGACGGGCAGCGGAGTCGGCAGATACAACGGGCTCGCCGTGTTCGTCCCCGCGACCGCGCCCGGAGATATAATAGAAGCGCACATAATCAAAGTGAAGAAGAGCTACGCCGTCGGCAAGTGCACGAAAATAATCAAGCCGTCGCCGGACAGAACCGACAACGACTGCCCGGCATATCCCGGCTGCGGCGGCTGTTCGTTCCGCCACATGAGCTATGGCGCGGAGCTAAAGCTCAAGGCGGACGCCGTGCGCGACGCATTCTCCCGCATCGGCGGACTTGAGGTTGAACTAAAGCCGATAATCGGCGCGGACTCGCCGGACGGCTACCGCAACAAGGCGCAGTACCCGGTGGGACGCGAAAACGGTGAACTGAAAATCGGCTTCTACTCCCGCCGCTCGCACAGGATAGTTGACTGCCGTGCGTGCCGCCTCGCGCCGCCGGAGTTCGAAAAAATACTCGGCACGGTCGCGGACTGGATAGAAAAATATAATATTTCCGTCTACGACGAAACAAGCAGAAGCGGGGCTGTCAGGCACATATATCTGCGAAAAGCGTTCGCGACGGGCGAGATAATGCTCTGCCTTGTAAGCGCACAGGAAAACCTGCCGCACACCGACAAGCTCATCGAATCACTCAAAGATGAAAAAGCTATAAAAAGCATTCTTGTAAACATAAACCCCGACGACACGAACGCAGTGCTCGGCGAAAAGTGCATTCCGCTCCTCGGCGACGGCTGCATAACGGACATACTCTGCGGAGTAAAGGTACGCATATCGCCGCTGTCGTTCTATCAGGTCAACCGCGCTCAGGCGGAAAAACTATACAAAAAAGCCGCCGAATACGCCGGAGATAAAAAAACAAAGCTCCTGCTCGACCTCTACTGCGGCGCGGGCACGATAGGGCTTTCGATGGCAGACAAGGCGGAGGATCTCATCGGCATAGAAACCGTCGCGCCGGCGATAGAGGACGCGAAGAAAAACGCCGCCGCAAACGGCATAGAAAACGCGCGGTTCATCTGCGCGGACGCAGGCGAAGCCGCCGAAAAGCTTCTCGGCGAGGGCAAGCGCCCGGAGGTAATAGTCCTCGACCCGCCGCGCAAGGGCTGCTCCGAGCAGACGATTAAAGCCGCCGCAAAAATGGCTCCCGACAGGATAGTATACGTCTCCTGCGACCCGGCCACGCTCGCACGCGACTGCGCTGTGTTCAAAGAGCTTGGATATGAAGTCGAAGAAGCGACACCCGTCGATCTGTTCCCGAGGACAGCGCATGTTGAGACGGTATGTTTATTGTCCAAACTCAAAACTAAGGAACATATCGAGATCGAAGTGAAGATGGACGAGTTGGATTTGACTGCTGCGGAGAAAAAGGCAACCTATGAGGAAATCAAGACATATGTTCTGGAGCATACCGGATTGAAGGTCAGCAGTCTGTATATCGCACAGGTAAAGCAGAAATGCGGTATTATTGAACGTGAGAATTATAATAAACCGAAGTCGGAGAATGCCAAACAGCTCCAATGCCCACCGGAGAAGGAAAAGGCGATCAAGGAGGCATTGCATCACTTTGGTATGATTTTGTAGATGCTTTTTGAAAGAAGTTGCAGATGGCGGTCGGCACCAAATGATCCCTCGCTATCAAGCTGTCTAAAGGTGAAACTGTCAGTATGAGAATGCTAATGAACGTGCGTAAAACACTGAACTGCGATATTGGGAATATCCGAAAGCTGATTTCTTTCCAAGAAGGCATCGTTGAATAAGAGGTGGATGGTATGTCGGCAAAAAAGAAAAACATAATTAGCAAGGCTAGCCCTCACACAATAAAAAAATTTGAGCTGATAGAAGAGTACATCAAATCGTGGGCACAGAAGTTGCTGCTGACTGAGTCTTGCAATGGGCTGATCTTTATAGACTGTATGTGCAACAGTGGTGTATACACCGACGATGCCGGACAATTGGTGAAAGGTACAGCAGTACGCGTCTCAGAGGCACTTAGGGAAGCATCAAGAAGCTATACGGAGAAAAATATACACATTTACTTGAATGACAAGGATAAAGCGCGCGTAGATGAGCTAAAAAAGCATCTTCCACAGGATGAGCGCAATTTTAAGATTGTCGCCTCTTGTGGTGATGCGCACGAGCTACTCCGAACTATCGGACCACAGTTATATGGAACTGGGCACCTGCATTATTTCCTGCTCTACGATCCGTATGATGCGACTATTGACTGGGAAGCACTTCTACCGTTTTTCCGTAACTGGGGTGAAGTTATGATTAATCACATGGTTTCAGATCCGGTGCGGGCGATCACAAGCGCCAAGAAGAAAACGACAAAGGCAAAGTACGAGAACACTTATCTGGAAGACTTTGAGAAACTGGTGCCTTACGGAAGTGACAAGAAGGCCTATGAGGCCAGAGTGGAAGAAATCATAAATTCACTGAAAGGAGCTCGCAGGTACTACGTATCGGCATTTCCGTTCTATAACACGCAGAACTCGCTCGTCTACAATTTGATTCATTGCACGAGCAACAAGGAGGGCTTTAAGCTCTATAAGAAGAGTGCTTGGAAGGTATTTGGCGCACAGTCCTCTACCAAGCACTCGGTTGAGAACAGGCAGTTGTCATTTAACCTTTTCGGTGAGATTGCTGAAGAGGAAGATGAAAGCTGCTTGCATGTTATCGATATAGCGAAATACCTGCAGCGTAGCTTTAGAGGTCGAAAGCAGGTGCCGCTGGATGAGATGTGGGAACTTTTGGATAACCACCCGATTTTCCCGTCAGAGGGATTTCGTAATGAGGTAAAGAGCGATCTTACCGATTTCTTTGGCGCGAAGATTGAGCAGATTGTGAATCCTGATACAGGAAAGAAGGAAATGGTGATCTCTTTCTCTTCTTGAGATAGAGTTTCAAATAGATGAGGTGATTGGAATTTATGGCAACGTCGCAGAAATTTGGTGGCAATTGGACTGAGGAGAAGTTGAATATCTTCACCAGCTACCTGGACGCATACCTGATTGCACTGCAAAATCAGAAGTTTAAGAAGATTTATATAGATGCCTTTGCTGGAACCGGTGAGATCGAGACCAGTGACGGCGGGCAGTTTCTTGTGGGCTCTGCTAAGCGTGCACTGGAGTCTGAAAAGAAGTTCGATCATTACTATTTCATAGAAGCGGACTCTCAGAAGGCAGGAGAACTTCAGAATATGATAAACTCCGAGTTTCCGCAGATGAGGGGAATTGTTACAATTTACTGCGGCGATGCGAATGATAAGCTCGCGGAGATTATTAGCAACGTAGACTGGAGATATAACAGAGGATTGCTGTTCTTAGATCCATATGCGACGCAGGTAAATTGGGCTACGCTTGAAAATGTAGCACAGACGAAATCGATAGACGTATGGTACCTGTTTCCGTTCTCTGCACTTGAACGTATGCTGCCGAAAAACGGAAAGTACGATAAATGGGAGGATTGCATAGATCGATTGCTTGGAGATGCCGGATGGAGGAAGGAATTCTATAAGAAAGATCCTCAGATGACGCTTTTTGACTTGTTCCCGGAGCCCGGACAGAGCGATGGCGAACGGATGGTTAAGGACGCAAATCCAGATTACATAAAGGAGTATATCCTCTCTCGGCTTGGGACAATCTTTCCATGTGTGTCAAAGCATGCGCGGATTTTCAGGAACAGCAGGAACTCGCCGATGTTCCTATTCTGCTTTGCCATTGCGAGTGAGAGTCCGAAAGCGCAGGGACTTGCACTGCGGATGGCAGACTACATATTAAAGAACAAGTAGGCGGAGGATGAAAGCACCTTGAAGACGATAAAACGAAAATCCATGCTTTATCAAACAGGGGTAGAGTATAGTGACTACACAATGAATCACGTGCAGGGGTGTGCACATGGGTGCAAATATCCATGTTATGCATTCCTGATGAAGAAGCGATTCGGGCAAATTAAGGATTACGAGAGCTGGCTTGAGCCAGTGCTTGTATCAAACACGCTTGAATTGCTGGATAAAGAGATACCGAGGCTCAGAGATAAGATTCAGTCTGTGCAGCTTTGCTTTACCACAGATCCGTTCATGGAAGGATATCCAGAGGTGTCCCAGATGAGCATTGCGGCTATCCGAAAACTGAACGAGGCCGGTATCAAATGCACTACATTGACGAAGGGATTGCTTCCCATAGAATTGGCAGAGCTTTCTCCGGAAAACGAATACGGGATCACACTGATCACTCTGGATGAAGCCTATCGGGAACAGATGGAACCGGGCGCTACTTCCTGCGCAGATCGACTGGCAGCGCTGAGAGCGCTTCACGAAGTTGGTTGCAAGACGTGGGTGAGCATAGAACCGTATCCAACACCGAACATGATAGAGCAGAATTTACGCGAAATCTTGGAAGCTGTAGCATTTACCGACAGGATCATCTTCGGCAGAACGAATTACAGCAAGACAGCAAACGCCTATGAAGGACAAAGGCACTTTTACAATGAATGCGCAGCAGAGGTGACGGCTTTCTGTCAAGAGCGCGGCATTGATTATCACATAAAGGAAAAGACGATCACAGAAGAATGAGGTGGAAACAGTGGCGTTATTACAAGACTTGATCCGGCAGATCAACGATCCAACACTCAGGGATAGGATTTTGCAGGAAACAGATAAACTAATGAAACAAAAAAAGTTCGGGCTTGTGTTTGAAGAGCATCTGCCCGAATGCACGCCGCTTCATGATGTTCAAATCCGTGTCGGTTCAAAAGTGGCGTTAAAGACAGGCTATGTCAGCGATATTTATATGGTCATAAAGCTCGATGGGAACGAAGCTCTCTGCGACCGCAGAGAGACGCATGAGAAAGTAACTTTCCAGCTGGATGAGATTGTCGCTATTGCAGAATTTGGTGAGCCAATTTATCCTACTCTGAAACCGATTGACACTGTGGAGAATGCTCCGGACAGCGACCTTTGGCATACGCTGATTGAGGCGGACAACTACCACGCGCTCCAGCTGCTGGAATACCTGTACGCAGAGAAGGTGGACTGCATCTACATCGATCCACCATACAACACCGGAGCAAAGGACTGGAAGTACAACAACGATTATGTTGACAGCTCTGATGCTTACCGCCACAGCAAATGGCTCTCCATGATGGAGAAGCGCCTGAAGATCGCAAAGAAGCTCCTTAATCCGAAGGACTCCGTTCTGATCGTAACTATAGATGAAAAAGAATATCTGCATCTTGGATGTTTGCTTGAAGAACTGTTTCCAGATGCGAGAATTCAGATGATCAGCACTATGATCAATCCAGCAATCGTTGCACGTGCTGGTGAGTTTGGCAGGAGCGGTGAGTATATTTTCTTTGTTTACTTTGGAGAAGCATCCCCGCAGAGAGTGAAAATAAACAGAGAGTGGGTTTCGGATCGAGGAAGGACTCACACTGGAAACCTCCGCTGGGATCTTCTTAAGCGTTCTGGTACGGGAGCCACGAGAAAAGATTCTCCGGGAGGATTCTATCCAATATACATTAATCCTGAGAATGGAAAAATCGAAAAAATTGGGGAGCCTCTGCCAGAAGGGGTGTCGGAAGCACCGCAGATTGAAGGCTTATATTGCCTTCTTCCCATTCGTAATGATGGCTCAGAAGGTCGGTGGCAGTGGTCAACAACTACTTTGTTGGATGGCTTGAAAGAGGGACGTGTTAGAGTTGGTGGCGATAACCGCAGGGGATTTACCGTATATCGTTTGGCACGTGCAGAATATGCAAAGGTTGTCAACGGAGAATTTGAGATCAGCGGGCGCGGGGTAAATAATGAAATTATCGTGGAAGATATTGATACAGAATATGTATTAGCGGTTCCGGGTGACATCTGGAAAATTGCATCGCATGATTCGACGCAGTATGGTTCTCGGCTGCTTGGAAATATCTTCGGCAAGAAGAGATTTACTTTTCCTAAGTCGGTATATGCCGTGATGGATTGTTTGCATTTTTGCACGGCATATAAACCAGATGCCTTAATAGTGGATTTCTTTGCAGGATCAGGGACAACACTTCATGCAGTGAATCTGTTGAATGCAATGGATAAGGGAAAACGCCGCTGCATAATGGTAACAAATAATGAGGTCTCTGATGAGGAACAGAAGCAGCTTACAAAGTTAGGATTCAAGCCCGGAGATGAAACGTGGGAGAACTTAGGAATTGCACACAATGTAACATGGCCACGAACGGTATGCACCATTAAAGGCATAGATATTTCTGGGAATTCCTTGTCTGGGGATTATGGTACCTACCACGATAGATACTTGCCTGATGAAGAAATAAACGGGAAATATAAAAAAGTTAAGATGGCTGACACGCCTCTACTGGCAAAAATGAAGATGGCAGACGGCTTTCCTACAAATGCGGCCTTCTTCAAACTGAGCTTCCTCGACAAAACCTCCGTTGCCCTTGGCAGGCAGTTCCGCGAGCTGCTTCCGGTGCTCTGGATGAAGGGCGGAGCTGTTGGCAAGTGCCCGGCTCTTGAAAATGATAATCTCCCGAACATGCTGATCTTGCCGCAAAACAAAATGGCTGTTCTGGTAGATGAAATATATTATTCAGAGTTCGATGCCGAATTGAGCCGGCATCCAGAAATCCAGACAGTCTTCATTATAACGGATTCAGAGACAGCATACCGGTCGATGATCCGCACCTACGATGGCAAAGACTGCTATCAACTTTACAGAGACTATCTGGATAATTTCAGGATCAATACAGGGAGGTAACCATGAGAGTAGAATTATTCCCTTTTCAGAAAAGAGCGCTTGCTGATATCCGTATGAAGACTGCGGAGGCAATGGGTAGCTATCACAGAACACATGCGCCGCAGGTGGTTTCCTTTACTGCTCCAACCGGAGCCGGAAAGACCATCATTATGTCCGCGCTGATTGAGGCTATCCTTTTCGGTGATGAACAGTATATGGAGCAGCAGGATGCAATCATCGTCTGGCTTTCGGATTCGCCTCAGCTGAACGAGCAGTCAAAGCAAAAGATCGACTCCAAGGCTGATAAGATCAAGTTGTCGCAGTGCGTTACAGTTTCCGAGGAATCCTTTGATAAAGAGGTATTTGAGGACGGTCATGTTTATTTTCTGAATACGCAGAAGCTGTCGGTTACCTCCAAGCTAACGAAAAATGGCGATGGCAGGACTTATACAATTTGGCAGACGCTTGCAAATACTGTTCGGGAAAAGAGCGACAGGCTGTACTTTATCATAGATGAAGCACACCGCGGCATGCAGGGACGTGAGGCCAGCAAGGCCACGACAATCATGCAGAAATTTATCAAGGGTAGCGATGAGGATCATATTTCGCCGATGCCAGTGGTGATTGGTATGTCAGCGACGACTCAACGGTTCAATGCTCTGGTCGAGGGCACATCCTCAACCATACATAAGTCCATTGTCACAGCGGATGAAGTGCGGACGTCCGGACTTTTGAAAGACCGCATTGTCATCACTTACCCAGAGGCCGGTGCGGTCAACAACGATATGGCTATCCTGCAGGCGGCAGCAGACGACTGGAAGGAAAAGTGGGAACATTGGACGCAGTATTGTTTTGAGCAGCATTACGCCTATGTGAATCCAATTCTGATCATCCAGGTGCTAAATGGAACCGGGGGCAAGCTGACCGATACCAATCTGGATGATTGCATCGCAAAGATCGAGGAGCGGACAGGATTCAAGCTGGAAAACGGTCAGGTAGTCCACACCTTCGGAGGAACAACTGCCTCCCTTACGGTAAACGGGTTTGAAGTACGTTATGAGGAACCTTCTCGTATCGCAGATGACCGAAATATCCGTGTTGTGTTCTTTAAAGAAAATCTGTCTACAGGATGGGATTGCCCAAGGGCAGAGACCATGATGTCCTTCAAACACGCGAATGACGCTACCTATATTGCCCAACTCCTTGGACGCATGGTCAGAACTCCGATGCAGATGCATATTCAGGTCGATGATGTCCTGAATGATGTGCATCTGTTTTTACCGTATTTTAACGAGGAAACGGTCAAAGTTGTCGTGGAGGCATTGCAGAGCACTGAGGGTGGAGATATTCCGACAGACATATATGGCGAGTCACTATCTGGAAAACGCTTCGAGACACTAACTGTTAAACCGAAGAAGAAAATGCAAATGTCAATTCCGGGACAGATGACTTTGGAGGTGTTTGCAAATCAAGGTACCGAGGCGCCAGCTTTGGTATCCATAACGGATACACAGGGTGAACCTACTCCGGTACAGCAGCAGACACAGATCCCGGATGTAGCAGAAGCGACGCACGCACAGCCTACAAATGCCTTCCAGCAAATGAGCGCCGATAGCACACAGACCGTTCAGACGGATGTTAAACCGACAGCAGATGCTCAGCCGAGCGCAGTTACTGCACCTGAAACTATGGCTCCAGATAGCCAGCAGGAAGAAGTAGAGGGTTTATTTGACCGTGAAGCGGTTATGAAATTTATCAATGATGCCGGCCTGCTTTCTTATAATGTCAGAGCGCTCCGGATTAACGATTACCTCAAATCGCTATATCGGATGGCACACCTGCTTAGTATGTCCAAGCTGCACCGTGAGGCAATCAGAGAGGTGCAGGATGAGATTGTCCAGATGATTCGTGATTATGTGGAAGATCTGAAAGCTAAGGGCAAGTACGATGACCTCGTGCAGCAGGTGAAACAGTTCAAGCTTGCCACGCAGATTTTTGATGTGTTCGGCGAGACTGTGGACAACTATTCTGTTCATGATATGTTTACGACGACCGATACAGACATTGAACGCCAGTTCCAGATTGCCGATGTGAAGTTGGGACGCGAAGGCATCGGTATGGCATACGGCAAAAAGTATGGCAACTTCAGCGACCTCACGGCTTTTAAAGTAGACGTCATCCTTTTTGTTGCTGACGAGGACTGCATGAACAGACTTCATGCCTATGCGGAAAATCGGTTCCACGGACTGAATGATGATTATCGCAGATATATTGCCACTATCAACTCAGAGAAAATCCGCAGAGATTACGACAGCATCGTCTCTGATGGTGATGTGGTCAGCAAGCATAACTTCCGCCTTCCGGAGACAATACAGGTTCCGCATGAGGCTGGTGGCAAAGAATACCGTGATCACTTGTTCGTTAGTGATACCACGGGAACAGCGAAACTGAAGCTAAACGGCTGGGAGGCTGATCTGATTGCAGAGGAAGAAAAGCGGCAGGATTTTGTCTGCTGGATTCGCAATCCTTCCAGAGCGTCATGGGCACTGTGCATTCCCTATGAAATCAACGGAGAGATTAAACCGACTTATCCCGATTTTATCATAGTGCGCGAAGATGAGCATCTTGGCTATGTGATTGATATCCTTGAGCCACACAGCGCAGACTTTAAGGACAATCTTGGAAAAGCTAAGGGTTTTGCAGAATACGCAAGGCAGAATCCGGGTGTCGGTAGAATCCAGCTCATCCGTATGGGTAAGGATGCAGCGGGAAGAACTCAGTTCAGACGACTGGATATGTATAAAACCGCAATCCGTGAAAAGGTTTCTCGTGCGATAAACACAGATGAGCTAGACCATATCTTCGATACAGATGGTGTCATTGAGTAAGAATCAAAATATCTAGGCGTCTTCACAACTTCTGCAACTTTGATACTTTTGTGGTGAAGCTAGGTAATAACCAAACGAAACCTTCCGCAGATTTCATCCAATGTGAAGATGAATTCTGCGGAAGGTTATGTTTTAGGAGGCTATGAATGTGCAAGTTGTGATAGTTGTATCTTCATAGGTGACTAAAACGAGGGGTGTCCAGAGGGGCGCAGCTCCTTGGCGCTGGGTTTCCAATAGGGGCGAGAAGCATCCCTGTTGGCACACGATTTTCCGCAGGAAAGTCTAGTGTGTTATACCTTTGCTTCCGGCTGACGCGGGAAAGGGGTTGGCGG
>ERZ780053.576-NODE-576-length-13220-cov-3.37129_pt1 | contig 13220 bp, 14 predicted proteins | sample MGYA00511088_ERZ780053 | MGnify/ENA primary metagenome ERZ780053 (study PRJEB29588, sample SAMEA2150866) | human gut metagenome | biome: human gut; feature: human-associated habitat; material: faeces | place: Denmark | collected 2008/2010 ...
GGAGGACACCCACCGCGGGGGCGCGAACGGCGGGTTTCTGCGCATGCAGCACGACGTCTACAACGCCGGCATGCTCATCGAAGCCGGGGTACACTATTACCAAGCCACGGGGGACGACAGGCTGCTGAAAGTCGCCACGCGCCTGGCGGACTACATGGTGCGGACGATGGGGCCCGCACCGAAAAAGAACATCGTCCCGGCGCACTCGGGCCCCGAGGAGGCCCTGGTAAAACTCTACAAGCTCTACCGTGACCGCCCCGGCCTGCGCGCGCAAACCGGGGCGCAGTCCGCAGCCGGCGACTATCTCCGGCTGGCCGAGTTCTGGATCGGCAACCGCGGCGTGCACTGCGGCTATCCGCTGTGGGGCACGTGGGGCAACGACAGCGCGGAGCGGGGGGTACACGAGGAGCCGCGGCGGCCTGTGAGAACGGCAATGCGGACTACATCGCCACGGCGAAACGCTGGTGGGACGACATGGCCGGGAAAAAACTCTTCGTCACGGGCGGTGTCGGGGCAGTGCATTTCGACGAAAAGTTCGGCCACGACTACTACCTGCCCACCGACGCCCCGTAGGCGTGGGGTTCTTCAGCCAGGCGATGAACCAGCTCACGGGCGACGCGAAATACATGGATGAATTCGAACGCGCGCTATACAACAACGTGCTGGCTGGCGTCGCCGCCTCGGGCAGGCAGTATACCTACCAGAACCCGCTCAACACCGACCGCAGCGAACGCTGGGAATGGCACCCCTGCCCCTGCTGCCCGCCGATGTTCCTCAAGATAGTCTCGGCGACCCCCGAATTCATTTACGCCCGGGACGACAGGACGGTCTATGTCAACCTGTTCATCGGCAGCGATGCCGACATCGCGCTCGGCGACACGCAGGTGCATGTCCGGCAGCAGACCCGATACCCCGTGGACGGAAAGGTCGTCCTCACGCTTACGCCCGAAAAGGCGGCACGCTTCACCGTGAAGGTACGTATCCCGGGCTGGGCCCGCGGCGAGGAAAACCCGTTCGGGTTGTACGTATCCGAAAGCCCGGCCGCGCCGGTGCTCTCGGTGAACGGCACCCCGGTCGAAATCCGCCTCGACAAAGGGTACGCCCTCCTCGACCGGATCTGGAACCCCGCAGACCGCATCGTGCTGGAACTTCCCGTCGCGCCGCGCCTCGTCCGGGCATATAAAGCCGCCCGGGAGCTGGACGGCATGGCCGCCATCGCGGCCGGGCCGCTGGTATACTGCATCGAGCAGGCGGACAACGCGGATTACGCCCGGCTGAGGCTCGACACGGCCGGCAGCATGGAACTCGGATACCGCAGCGACCTGATGGACGGCACGCCGGTCATCACGGGAACGGCCATCGACGGCAAGGGCGCGAAGAGCACCTTCACGGCCATCCCCTACTACGCCTTCGGCAACCGGGGAAACGGCGGCTACCGCGTCTGGCTGCCGACCCGCTGACAACCCGAACAGCGCGGGCACAAAAAAGCACCGGAAAGGTTCGACGCCTTCCGGTGCTTTTTATTTCCGGCCGCCATCCGGCCGCCCGTTCCCGGGATCAGAAGTTGTAACCCAGCGAAACGAAGAAGCTGCCGTTCTTGGCCTTGACCTCGTCGGCATCCTTCAGGATGTTCAGCAGGCCCAGGTCATACCCGAGGCTGACATTGTAATGCTTTTTGAACGTCACGTTGGCACCGAAGCGCAGGCCCAGGTCGGAGCGTTTGAACATCGCTTCCTCCTCGGCGCCATCCCCCAGGTCGGTGGACTTGAACAGGTCGGCCTTCTCGCCCTTGAACTTCGCCTTGCCATGGATACCGAACCCATAGAAGACACCCGCCAGGGGCTGTATCGAAACGCTCCTGACGTTGAAATGCCAGCTGACCACGACGGGCACCTGCAAATAGAGCATATTGAACTTCACCTTCCCGGACAACTCCTCGTCGAACCCGAAGCCGAAATCGGCCACATTGACCGCTCCGCCGCGCCCCGTCAGATAAAGGCCCGTTTCCAGATAAAGCGGAAGCGCCCGCAGCAGCGGCTGTTGGTAGGCAAAGCCCACATTGTACGACGCACGCGAGTCGAACGAGAAGCTGTTACTGCCCGCGCTCAGGTCGATACTGGTCACATTCAGTCCGGCGCGCACTCCCATCACGCGGCCCTGGCCGAATGCTGACATGCCGGCGGCAACGGCCAGCAAACAAAGAATAAATTTCTTCATAACTTTAAAATTGTGCCCCGGCTCCCGTGAGGCGTTTAAGTTTGGATTGCCGGAATAGGGAACCGCCGCGCCCGTTTCCATTCCGGAACGGGAAGCGGGTACCCCGCCATTGTTTCACCGGTTGTAAATATAGGCGCATTATGCGATATCCGGAAATAAAATCAATGAATTTCATCCCTTTTCACACGGAAACCGCATTTTACAGAACCGCATCCGCATCCGAGGCCGGAAAACCGGGATTTCGGAACGGCATGGTGCGCATAAGAAAAAGATACGGCTTATTTTTCCGACTTTTTTCTTCGTTATGTCTGATGGAATTTCTACCTTTGCCCGCACAACTCGCATCAAGAAAGGATGAAAGTATTTGAAAGTGTCAAGGAGCTCCGTGCAGAGCTGGACAAGGCGGAGCAGTCGGGAATCGGCTTCGTACCGACGATGGGCGCCCTGCATGCAGGACACCGCTCGCTCGTGGAGCGTGCCCGGCGGGAAAACAACACCGTCGTGGTGAGCGTCTTCGTAAACCCCACGCAGTTCAACGACAAAAACGACCTGAAGCATTACCCCCGCACGCCGGAGGCCGATGCCCGCCTGCTGGAAGAGGCCGGGGCGGATTTCGTGCTGATGCCCTCGGTCGAGGAGATATATCCCCAGCCCGACAGCAGGCAGTTCGATTTCGGACTGATCGACAAGGTGATGGAGGGCGCCACGCGCCCCGGCCATTTCAACGGCGTAGCGCAGGTCGTCAGCCGCCTGTTCGACATCGTGCGCCCCGCACGCGCCGCCCCGCACGCGCCTATTTCGGGGAAAAGGATTTCCAGCAGATCGCCGTCATCAAGTCGATGGTGGCCCAGCTGGCGCTCCCCATCGAGATCGTCGAATGCGCGATCATCCGCGGCGAAGACGGGCTGGCCCTCTCGTCGCGCAACACGCTGCTCGATGCAGCGCACCGGGCCGCAGCGCCGCACATCTACGCCACGCTGCGCGCCGCAGTGACCCAATCGCAGGAGATGGCTCCCGCACGACTCAAGGCGTGGGTCACGGCCGAGGTGGAGCGCAACCCGTTGCTGAAGGTCATCTATTACCAGTCGGTCGACGCACGGACGATGCAGGAGGTCGCCGCTTGGGACGACTCCCCCCGCATCCAGGGCTGCATCGCAGTACAGGCAGGAGATATTCGTTTAATCGACAACATCCGTATCCGATAATGAAATTCCAGATTGAAGTCATCAAATCCAAAATCCACCGCGTGACGGTCACACAGGCCGACCTGAATTACGTGGGGAGCATCACCATCGACGAGGCGCTGTTGGAAGCCGCCAACATCATCGAGGGCGAGAAAGTCCAGATCATGGACATCAACAACGGAGAGCGTTTCGAAACCTATGTCATCAAGGGCGAACGCGCAAGCGGCTGTATCTGCCTCAACGGCGCCGCCGCACGCAAAGTACAGGTGGGCGACGTCATCATCATCGCATCCTATGCGCTGATGGATTTCGAGGATGCCAAGCAGTTCAAACCCTGGGTCATCTTCCCCGACACGGCTACCAACCATCTGATCGGATAATGCATCCGGAGCTGCCGGACGTAAAAAATCTCCCCTAAAGGGAGATTTTTTTGCTATAAATGTTTATATTTGTCGAAGTTAACGCTCTTTTTTTCATCCCGGATAATATGGACATAGCGCTTTCCGTACTCGCATTCCTGTTCTCGATCGTCGGCATCATCGGCTGTATCGTCCCGGCCCTGCCGGGCGTGGTGCTCAGTTACGCAGGGCTTCTGTGCGCCTACTTCACCTCCTATTCGCACATGTCGGCTTCAGCCATATGGATATGGCTGGCCATCACCGTGGCCGTCAGCGTGGCCGATTATTTCCTGCCCGCATGGATGACCCGCAGGTTCGGCGGTTCGCGGGCGGGCGCCATCGGGGCCACGGTCGGCGTATTCGCCGGGTTTTTCATCTTCCCGCCCATAGGCATCATCCTGGGGCCGTTCGTCGGCGCCGTGGCGGGGGAATTGCTCAACGACCGCGGGGACTTCCCGAAGGCAATCCTCGTAGGCTTCGGTTCCTTCCTCTCGTTCGTCGTCGGCACGGGGCTCAAGGTCGTGGCTGCCGTCGGGATGCTCATACACGTCACGGCCGACACATACCCCGCCGTACGGGACTGGTTCGCAACTCTATTTTAACCCTTTCGATAATGAAAAAACTCCTACTCTTTGCGGCAGTCATCGCAGCGATGCTGGCCGCGGCTTGTTCTAATTCTAAGTACAAGTACGAAACAGTGAAGGGCGATCCGTTGAACACCAAAATCTACACCCTGGACAACGGGCTGAAAGTCTATATGAGCGTCAACAAGGAGACGCCGCGCATCCAGACCTACATCGCCGTGAACGTGGGCGGCAAGAACGACCCGGCCGAGACCACCGGACTGGCGCACTATTTCGAACACCTGATGTTCAAGGGGACGCAGCAGTTCGGCACATCGGACTTCGCAGCCGAGAAACCGATGCTCGATGAGATCGAAAACCTCTTCGAAGTTTACCGCAAGACCACCGACGAGGCCGAGCGTGCGGCGATCTACCACCGCATCGACTCGATCAGCTACGAGGCTTCGAAAATCGCCATCCCCAACGAGTACGACAAACTGATGTCGGCCATCGGCGCCAACGGCACCAATGCTTTTACGTCGCAGGACATGACCGTATACGTCGAGGACATCCCTTCGAACGAGATCGACAACTGGGCCAGGATCCAGGCCGACCGGTTTAAGAACCCCGTGATCCGCGGCTTCCACACCGAGCTGGAGACTATTTACGAGGAGAAGAACATGTCCCTGACGCAGGACAGCCGCAAAGTCTGGGAGGCCATGGACGCCGCCCTCTTCCCCCACCACCCCTACGGCACGCAGACCGTACTGGGCACGCAGGAACACCTGAAGAATCCCTCGATCACCAATGTCAGGAATTACCACAAGACCTATTACGTGCCCAACAACATGGCCGTCTGCGTATCGGGTGATTTCGATCCCGACGAAATGGTCGCTACGATCGAAAAATATTTCGGCGACATGCAGCCGAACCCCAACCTGCCGAAGCTGCACTTCGAGCCCGAACAGCCGATCACGGCTCCCGTCGTGAAGGAAGTATACGGGCTGGAAGCCGCCAATGTGATGCTGGGCTGGCGCCTGCCTGGCGCGAACGACAAGTCGACCGATATCAGCGACATCGTGGGTTCGATCCTCTACAACGGCCAGGCCGGCCTGATCGACCTCGACCTCAACCAGCAGCAGAAGGTGCTCTCGGCTTACGGCTACGCCTCGACGCAACCCGATTACAGCTCGTTCCTCGTAGCCGGACGCCCCAAGACCGGGCAGTCGCTCGACGAAGTACGCGACCTGCTTCTGGCGGAAGTAGCAAAACTGCGGGACGGGGACTTCGATGAAAACCTGATCGAAGCGACCATCAACAACTACAAAATGCAGCTGATGCGCTCGTTCGAGGAGAACGACAGCCGCGCGATACTCTATGTCTATTCGTTCATCAGCGGAACCGACTGGGCAGACGAAGTCGCACGGATCGACCGCATGTCGAAGATCACCAAGCAGGACATCGTGGACTGGGCCAACAAGTACCTCGGCCCCGAGAGTTACGCCATCGTCTACAAGCGCGAGGGCAAAGATCCCAACGAGCAGAAGATCGCCGCCCCGAAGATCACCCCGATCGTGACCAACCGAGACTCGCAGAGCGAGTTCCTCACCGAGATACAGAACTCGAAGGTCGAGCCTATCGAGCCGGTATTCGTGGACTACAAGAAGGACATGTCGCAGTTCGAGGCGCAGAAGGGCGTCAACGTGCTGTATAAGAAGAACGAAACCAACGACATCTTCACGCTGATCTACGTATTCAACACGGGTACGGAGAACGACCCGGCACTCAACCTGGCCTTCGACTACCTGAGCTACCTCGGAACGGACAAGATGAGCGCCGAGCAGATCGCATCGGAGATGTACGCCATCGCCTGCTCGTTCGGCCTGAGCGCCGGAGCCAACCAGAGCTGGATCGAGGGATCGGGCCTGAGTGAGAGGGCCTGAGTGAGAACATGGGCAAGGCGATGGAGATCGTCGAAGGGCTGATCGCCGGGGCGCAGCCCAACGAGGAGATCCTGCAAAACCTCAAGGGCGACATGATAAAGAGCCGCGCCGACGCCAAGCTCAACCAGAGCCGTTGCTTCGGAGCGCTCCAGCGTTACATGATCTACGGCAGCGATTTCATCCGCCGCACCACGCTCACCGACCCGGCATTGCAGGGGCTGACCTCGGAACAGCTGCTTGCAAAGATCGGCGACCTGATGGGCAAGCAGCACGAGGTGCTCTACTACGGCCCGCAGGACGAGGCCGAAGTGAAAGCCGCCCTGGCCGCACACCACAAGGTGGCAGCCGACCTCCAGCCGCTGGAAAAAAAGTTCAGCACGCTGCAACCCACCGATGAAAACAAGGTCATGCTTGCCCAGTACGACGCCAAGCAGCTCTACTACATGCAGTATTCGAACCGCGGCGAGAAATTCGACCTCGCAGCCGACCCGCAGATCACCCTCTACAACGAGTATTTCGGCGGGGGCATGAACACCATCGTCTTTCAGGAGATGCGCGAAGCCCGCGGTCTGGCTTACTCGGCATGGGCCAACCTCGCCATCCCGACCAACGCCAAGGGCGACTATTACTACATGGCCTTCATCGCCACGCAGAACGACAAGATGCAGAAGGCCATCGAGGCATTCGACGAGATCATCAACAACATGCCTGAATCGGAAAAGGCGTTCAGCATCGCCAAGGAGGCCCTTATCTCGCGCCTGCGCACCGAGCGCACGGTGAAGGACGGCGTACTGTGGAGCTACATCCGCATGCGCGACCTCGGCCTGACGGAGCCGCGCGGAAAGCAAATCTTCGAGAAAGCGCAGCAGATGACGCTCGCCGACGTCAAGGCCGCACAGGAAAAATGGGTGAAAGGACGCAAATACGTCTACGGCATTCTGGGCGACATCCAGGATCTCGACCTGAACTACCTCAAGACCCTCGGCCCGATCCAGACCGTGACACAGGAGGAGATTTTCGGGTACTAAACCACCCTGCTTCCCAATAACGAAAGCCGCCGGTTCCCCGGCGGCTTTTTCGTGCCCGCTCCCGGCCAAAGTACTAAATGGGCAGTCCGGCAAGTCCGGCAAGCCGGCGGGAAATAAAACATCCTGAGCGGAAACGCCGGGAACGGAAAACGCCGGGAACGCAAGCCACTGGGAAAGGAAAACACCCCTGCCGAAGGTTTTTCCGACAGGGGTGGAATCATAAAACAGGTCTTGACTTCCCGCCCGGCCAGAAACCGGACGGGCGCAGGAAACTTCCCGTTTCGCCGGGGAAGAGCCCCGAAGCCCACGCAGCCTCCTGCCGCTAATAGCGGTAGTGCTCGGCTTTGTAAGGGCCGTCGGGATTTACGCCGATATAGTCGGCCTGTTTCCCGGTGAGGTGCGTGAGTTCCACGCCGAGGTTGTCCAGATGCAGGCGTGCCACCTCCTCGTCGAGGTGCTTGGGCAGGCGGTACACGCCCACTTCGAGGTTCTCCTGCCACAGCTCCATCTGCGCAAGGCACTGGTTCGTAAAGGAGTTCGACATCACGAACGAGGGGTGCCCCGTCGCACAACCGAGGTTCACCAGACGGCCTTCGGCCAGCACGAAGATCGAGTGTCCGTCGGGGAAGGTGAACTTGTCGACCTGCGGCTTGATATTGGTCTTGACGGCCCCCGATATTTCGAGACGCGCCATCTGGATTTCATTGTCGAAGTGGCCGATGTTGCAAACGATCGCCTGGTCGCGCATCTTCTCCATGTGCTCCAGCGTGATGATGTCGCAGTTGCCCGTGCAGGTGACGTAAATATTGCCTTCGGGGAGTGCGCTCTCGACGGTCTTGACCTCGAAGCCTTCCATGGCGGCCTGCAGGGCGCAGATCGGGTCGATCTCGGTCACGATGACACGTGCGCCGTACGAGCGCATCGAACGGGCGCAGCCCTTGCCCACGTCGCCGTAGCCGCAGACCACGACCACCTTCCCGGCGATCATCACGTCCGTGGCGCGCTTGATACCGTCGGCCAGCGACTCGCGGCAGCCGTAGAGGTTGTCGAACTTCGACTTGGTGCAGGAGTCGTTGACATTGATGGCCGGGACGAGCAGCTCGCCGGCCTCCTGCATCTGATAGAGGCGGTGTACGCCCGTCGTGGTCTCCTCGCTCACACCCTTCCACTCGGCCACCGTGCGGTGCCATTTGTCCTTGTCTTCGGCAAGGATCGTCCTGAGCGTACCGAGTATCACCTCCTCCTCGTAGGACGAAGGCTCATAGTCGAGTGTCGAAGCATCGTTCTCGGCCTTGTACCCTTTGTGGATCAGCAGCGTGGCATCGCCGCCGTCGTCCACGATCAGCTGCGGGCCCTTGCCGCCGGGGAACGAGAGCGCCATGGCGGTGCACCACCAGTATTCGGGCAGGGTTTCGCCTTTCCAGGCGAAAACGGGAACCCCGGCCTCGGCGATGGCTGCGGCGGCATGATCCTGCGTCGAGAAGATGTTGCACGAGCACCAGCGCACGTCTGCGCCCAACTCGACGAGCGTCTCGATGAGCACGGCAGTTTGGATGGTCATGTGCAGCGACCCCATCACGCGCACGCCTTCCAGCGGCTTTTTTCCGGGCCGTATTTGCGGCGCACGGCCATCAGTCCCGGCATCTCGTGCTCGGCGATCTCAATCTCTTTACGCCCCCACTCGGCCAGCGACATGTCGGCCACCTTGTAGGGCATTGTCAAATCCAAATACATAGTATTATCTTTTAATTCCAATATATATTCCTTGTCCCTGGCGATCTGCGCCCGAAGCTCCCCGATCGTCGCGAAACGACGTTCGTCACGAATCTTACGCACCAGTTCTACGCGCAGGGTACGGCCGTAGAGCGAACCTCCGAACCCGAAGATATGGGTTTCCAGATGGCGGACGGCTCCGCCGACCGAAGGGTTGCTGCCCAGGTTGGACATCGCGTCGTAAAGCGTCCCGTCCACCTCCGCGCGGGAATAATAGACCCCGTCCGCGGCCGTCACGGAATCAGGCACGGCCATGTTTGCCGTCGGGAATCCCAACTCGCGCCCGAGCCGGCGTCCGTGTTCCACTACGCCCTCTATCGTCACCCCGGCCATCAGATTTTCTCGGTCAGTTTACGCACCAGCCGGAACTGCGAGAAGAACTCCTTAGCAAAGACACGCAGTACGGTATAGGAAGGGATTGCCAGCAGCATGCCGAGGATTCCGGCCATCGACCCGGCGATGAGGATTACAAGGAAGATTTCGAGCGGATGGGCCTTGACACGCTCGGAATAGAGCGTCGGCTGCACCACAAAATCGTCGATCCCCTTGAGGATCAGCAGCGAACCTGCGATTATAAAAGCAGTATGCCCCACGGTCATCCCCCCGATCGGGGTTACGATACCCACGAAGACGGAAACGATACCGCCGATCAGCGGCCCGGCATAGGGCACCACGTTCATCACGCCCATCACAAGGCCGATGAACGCAGCGTCAGCCGCCTTCATGCCGAAGGCCATCATCGTGAGCGACACGGCGAACATCAGGACCATCAGCATCAGGCTTTCCGAGAGAATACCCGTGAAGTAGCGGGCCAGCAGCAGCGTGACGGAATCGAGTGCGCGGGTGATATTCTCGTGGTAACGCTCGGGGAACATGGCCGTCACCATGGCATAGAACAACCCTTCGTCCCGGAGGAAAAAGAAGGTGATGAACGTAATGGAGAAAATGGCGATAACCGACGAGAGCACCACGTTGACGATCGAGGAGAACACCGAGTTGAGCGATTCGATGTCGATAATCTGCTTGAGCGCCGATGCGAGCGCCTCCGAGAGGGAGAACGTGCTTTCGGGCACAGCGAAGAACTCATGCAGGTATCCCTGTGCTTGGGCTATCGGCTCCTCGATGCTTTGCACGACGGCGGCGAAATCGAGGTTCGACAGCTGGTAAATCTTATTGAACACAAGCGGCACGAACAGCGAGCACAGCGTGGCCAGCACCACCCAGATGACGATCAGCGTCACCAGCGCAGCCAGCCAGCGGGGCACTTTCCAGCCCTTGATATGCAGCGCCGCGAGGCGTTTCACGAGCGGATTGCCCACGACGGCCAGCACGGCGGATATGAGTATGTATACGACGATCGAACTGAAATACCAGACCAGAAAGAGGACGGCCGCAGCTACGGCCGCGCCCGCGATGAACTTCAGGAAGGTCTGGGGAGTCGTTTTCATCCTTCGGGAGTGGGGTTAAATCTTATGCAGGCGTGCGATGGGGGTCTGCGAACCCACGACGGGATCGCCGATCTCGACCAGCAGTTCGCTGTCCTTGGGTATCAGGACGTCGACGCGCGAGCCGAATTTGATGAAGCCGCAGACGCTGTTCTGCTCCACGGGCTCACCGACTTTCATGTAGGAGATGATACGGCGTGCAATCAGGCCCGCAATCTGGCGGAAAAGCACCTTCCGGCCGGAGGCCATCCTCACGACAGTCGTCGTGCGTTCGTTCTCGGTCGACGACTTGGGATGCCATGCCACCAGAAAACGCCCCGGATGGTATTTGAAATACTCGACCGTGCCCCCGACCGGCACCCAGTTCATATGGACATTGGTCACGGACATGAAGATCGAGATCTGCAACATCTCCTCGTTCAGGTATTCGGTTTCCTTCACGACCTCCGTCACGACCACGCGGCCGTCGCAGGGGGAGAAAACCAGGTCGGCATCGTGTATCCGCACACGGCGGGGCTCCCGGAAAAACGCGACGATAAAGAACCAGAACAACAACAAAAGCACGGCGCTCACCCACAGCAGCGAAACATTCGAATCGCTGACCAGCAGGTGATAGATCAGCCAAAATATAAATACACAGACGGCACCCGAGATACAGATAATCTTGTAGCCTTCCTTATTTATCCTCATAACTCTTTTTTAGGTTTGCAGTTACATCACAAAAAGCATATAGACAAATACGAACGGCGCCGAGAGCAGCATGGCGTCGAAACGATCCAGCACCCCGCCGTGGCCGGGGATCAGCCGCCCCGAATCCTTTACGCCGGCAGCCCGCTTGAACATCGACTCCACCAGGTCGCCCAGCACGCCCGAAACGGCGGCGACCAGCGCCAGACCGGCCCAAACCCACATATTCCCGTCCAGCACCCGTGCGGCCACGATGCCCATGACGACGGCACCGGCGATGGCACCGGCGATCCCGCCGAAGAACCCCTCCCAGGATTTCTTGGGCGAAAGGCGTTCGCAAAGGCGGTGGCGTCCGACGGACATCCCCACCAGGTAGGCGAAGACGTCGTTGGCCCAGATGATGAAGATGTAGGCGACCATCACCCAAGGGTTCCAGGTATCGCTGCCGAGGATGGGAATATAGCACATCAGCGACAGGGGCAATGCCACGTAGCAGACTCCCACGAGTGTCGTCCCGGAGGCCGGGTTTTCACCCCTGCGGTAGAGTTCGCAGATGAACATGGCGGGCAGGAGCAGCAACAGGAACGCCAGCCCGCAGCCGAAGGCCTGCCGGGCAACGCCGAGAATCTCGCGGATGTCGTCCGAGACGAACGCTAAATTGAGCGCGAAAAGCACGATACCCGCAACAAGCCCTACGACTCTCTGCGGCGCATTGCCTTGTTTCCCGGCCAGCGTATAGAACTCGTACATGCCGCCCACGAGCAGCACCGCGAGCAACGCGCCGAAGCTCCACTGCGACCAGACGATCGCCCCCAGTACCACCGCCGCCAGGACAAGGCCGCTCAGCGTGCGTACCACGAGGTTTTTCATAGTTTCATTCGAGGTTTTTCATAGTTTCATTCATCAGTTAATGCGGGTTAGGTTCGTCTTATTCGGTCTTGGAAATCGCGGCGGCCGTATTGCCGTCGGCAGGGGCTTCGGGCGTCTCCGTCTGTACAACCGCGGGAGCGCCCTCTTCCGGGGCGGGCTTCGCCGCCAGGGCTGCAGAAGCCTCGGGCTCCCCCTTCGCGGCGGCTCCGTCAGCCTTGGCTTTGGCCTCGGCCTCCTTCCGCTCACGCAGGATGTCTTTCTTGCGGCGGGCGAAGGTACGCTCCAAGATACGCTCCACGTCCTCGGTGAAGACCACTTCGCGCTCCAACAACAGTTCGGCCAGCTCTTTCAGGCCGTCGGCATGTTCACGGAGTACTTTCTCGGCCATCTCGTAAGCCTTCCCGATAACGAGTTTGGCCTCGGCGTCGATCTGCTGCGCGGTCAGTTCCGAATAGGGTTTGGTGAACGACATGTCGCTCTGCCCCGTGGAATCGTAATAGCTCAGCGTCCCGACGTTTTCGCTCATGCCATAATAGGCTACCATGGCATAGGCCTGTTTGGTGACACGTTCCAGGTCATTGAGCGCCCCGGTCGATATTTCGCCGAAGGTCAGCTGCTCCGAAACACGTCCGCCGAGCGTGGCGGCCAGCTCGTCCATCATCTGCTCGCGCGTGGTGATCTGCCGCTCTTCGGGCAGGTACCAGGCTGCGCCGAGCGCCTTGCCGCGCGGGATGATCGTCACCTTGATAAGCGGGCTGGCATTCTCGAGTATCCAGCTCACCGTGGCGTGGCCCGCCTCGTGGTAGGCGATCACACGCTTCTCCTCGTCGGTGATGATCTTATTCTTGCGTTCGAGGCCGCCCACGATGCGGTCGATGGCTGGCTGGAAGTCCTCCTTCGCGCGCAGCGATCAGCGCGGCTTCGTTGCAGACATTTGCAATGTCGGCACCCGAGAATCCGGGGGTCTGGCGGGCCAGGAACGACCGGTCGAGCTGAGGATCGAGCTTCAGCGGACGCAGGTGGACGTTGAAAATCTCCTCACGTTCCTTGACGTCGGGCAATCCCACCTCGATCTGGCGGTCGAAACGGCCGGCGCGCATCACCGCCCTTTC
>ERZ780053.578-NODE-578-length-13188-cov-2.30656_pt1 | contig 13188 bp, 6 predicted proteins | sample MGYA00511088_ERZ780053 | MGnify/ENA primary metagenome ERZ780053 (study PRJEB29588, sample SAMEA2150866) | human gut metagenome | biome: human gut; feature: human-associated habitat; material: faeces | place: Denmark | collected 2008/2010 ...
TGATTGTTATGCTGAGAAACCAAACACAAATTGATGTGTCTGCATCTCCGGTACGATGGTCACTTTTCCGCACTGGAAAATTATTTAATATTTTGTCTTGTATCATTATTGCCATTCTGATTTATTTCTACTGTTTGTGGTGGTAAAAAGTAGAAAGGCATTCTGGGATAAGTCTGATATTTATTTCTTTAAATCTAATAATTGTTTTGTGTTATGAAAAATTATTTATTGACGTTGATTGGATTGCTATTCGCAATCGGATTGTCTGCACAGACAGTGAAAGTTACTGGTACAGTTTTGGATGAAGGTAGGCAGCCTTTATTGGGTGTAAGTATTTTTGTGCAATCCAATAGAGCTCATGGAACTGTAACGGAATTAAATGGTAGGTTTACTATTGATGTAGCGGTAGGAGAGAAGTTGGTTTTCTCTTATATGGGATTTGTGAATAAAACTGTGCTTATAAACAAAGCTGAACATGATTTGCTTGTCATTATGGAAGAAGATAAGCAGGCTTTGGATGAAGTAGTGGTTATTGGATACGGTACGGCGAAAAAGAAGGATATAACAGGTGCTATATCTTCCGTATCGGCAGACAAACTGAAGGAAACTCCGGCAGTCAGTCTGAATCAGGCTCTTCAAGGCAAAAGTGCAGGTGTACAAGTGCAGTTAAGTGATAATTCTCCCGGTGGAGGTGTCAGTGTGCTTATTCGTGGAAAAGGTTCTATTAATCAGTCAAATGATCCGATTTATGTAGTTGATGGTATCATTATGGAAGGTACTTTGAATAATATCAATGTCAATGATATTGCCTCTATTGATATTCTGAAGGATGCATCTGCTGCAGCTATTTATGGTTCAAGAGCAGCCAATGGAGTAGTGATTGTGACAACAAAAAAGGGCGAAGAAGGAAAGGCAAGAGTGTCATTCAGTGCCCGGACCTCATTTCAGTCTCCCTCCAACTTGCCTAAAATGTTGACGGCACAGGAATTGGCTGAAATCCGTATTGAGGGGAATGTAAACTCACAAATGGATGCAAAATTCTTGGCAAATCCACAAATGAGCATAGAAGAATACCGCAGTGAGTTTAATGCCTTGAAGCAACAGTATGCCAAGGAATTACCCACATCTATGTTTTCGGATGTTGAAAGACAAACTTTACTTGCCGGTGAAACGTATGACTGGTATGATCAAATATCACAAACTGGTGTGGTTCAGGATTATACGGTTTCATTGTCTGGTGGTACAAATAAAACGAATTATTATATCAGCGCTAATTATTATGATCAGAAGGGTATTATTCAGGGAACAGGACATAGGCGTTTTAGTTTTCGTGTAAATCTGGAACAGCAAATAAAGTCTTGGCTAAAAGTAGGGGTTAATTCAAGCTATTATGATGGCGCAACTACTTATGGAGGAGCTAATATTGGAAATGGATTAGGTGCAAATCCGATGTACCCGTTTGAGATAGATGGTAAAGCGCCTTTGGAGTTACCTTACTATACGAATCCCGGACAAAGTAATCCGGTCTTATCCAAACAGATAGATAATGATGCAAAGTCCAACCGTTTTTCTATGAATGCATATTTAAAGATAGATATTACAAAAGATTTATTTTTAAAGAGTAGCGTGTCTTTGGATCAGGTGAATAATTTTTCCGGATATTTCGCTCCTTCAAACATAAAACAGGGGCAAAGCGTGAAAGGTGAAGCACAAATAAAGAATAACAGATGGACTGACGTTATGCAGGAAAATTCACTGAACTATTCTAAGTTGTTCCAAGAGGTACATAGGGTGAATGTGATGTTGGGCAACACTGTTCAGGTAAATAATTATTTTGGTAATACGCAATATGGGAATGGGTTTGCTACGAATGTAATGGGATATAATAATATCAGTTCGGCATATGCATTTCCGGCGGGAAAGCAATCTTCCAGTAAAACCAGATGGGCCTTGGCTTCTTTTATCGGTCGATTGAATTATGCTTATAAGGATAATTATATTTTTACTTTTACAGGACGTTATGATGGTAATTCCCGCTATGCTGAGGGACATAAATGGGGCTTTTTCCCTTCAGTAGCCGGTGCTTGGCGTATTTCCGGAGAAAGGTTTATGGAAAAGGCGCATTGGCTTGATGATCTGAAATTGCGTTTTGGTTGGGGACAACTGGGTAATAGTAATGTAGCGCTTTATTCATCGTTTACTAAATTATCCCCCGGAATCACAGTCGATTACCAAGGAAATTCGGTAAATACCATCCAAAATTCAGATCAGTTTATGGGTAATAAGGATTTGCGTTGGGAACGTCAGGAACAGATCAATGCAGGGGTTGATTTAGCGGCTTTTAATAACCGTTTGCGTTTTACTCTGGATGTGTATAAGAAAAACAGTAAGGATTTGGTTTTGCAAACTCCTTTACCGGTGACTACCGGTTATCTGAACATTTATTCTAATGTGGGTGAATTGGAAAACAAAGGTATCGAAATTTCTTTGGGAGGACGAATCATTGCTACCAAGGACTTTTCCTGGGATTTGGATGTAAATTGGGCAACTAACAAAAATAAATTGAAGTCCTTGTATGGAGGTATCAAGGAAAGGATGAACGACGCATCTAATCCATTAAATGCCGGTTGGTGGGTAGGAAAGCCTCTGGGTACGATATATACCTATCGATATGAAGGTATTTGGCAATGGGATGATGATAGGGTTCTAATGGATAAAATGAAAGATGGCCGCGAAGGTGGTGATACTTATTATCCTGGTGAAAACAAAATTGCCGATTTGGACGGAGATGGACAGATAACAACTAATGATAGGGAAATTGTTGGTTATACTGATCCGAAGGGGTATGGAGGGATATCCACTACTTTGAATTATAAGAATTGGACTTTGAATGTAATATTCAATTATGTGTATGGTAATGATGTTTTCAACAGATCTTATCATGAATATACGCTGGGTGCAGGCTATGGAACTCTGAACATGTTCAATGATGAACTGAATCGTTGGAGTGTTAATAATACAAGTGGTTCCATACCGAGAGCTCATTCCAATAATCTGGATAGAATGTTGATATCCAGTAGAGTTATGCAGGATGGTTCTTACCTGCGTATGAAGAATGTGACATTGAACTATCAGTTCCCTCTGAAGTGGATTAACAAGGTGGGATTGAGTAATCTGAATCTTTATGTTTCAGGAGAGAATTTGCTGACATGGACAGGGTTTAAGGGAGCCGATCCGGAATCTGTAGGTACGGGTTATGATGAGACTTATCCGAACGCACGTTCTTTCACTTTGGGATTAAATGTTAGTTTTTAAGGTTGTACAAATAAAAATACGAAGTATGAAAAATATATATATATATGCATTGGCTGGAGTTTTAGCTTTATCTTCATGCGATGAGTTTTTAAGAGAGGAACCGGAAGATTTCATGTCTGCTGAATCTGAAGATGTAGATGAGGCATTGATTGAGGCAGAAATACAGGGAGCTTATAAGTCTACTTTGTGGTTTAAAAATGGACGTCAGGGGTTTATTGGGATAACCGGTACGGATGAGGCCAGAGGAAAAACGGTGGAAGTTAACTATTGGGCTGAACAAGGAGCGATAGACCGCTACAACACGTCATTGAATGCTGACAATTGGTTGACGAAATGGTTGTGGGACTCCGGTTATTTCGGTATATCACGTTCCAATACAGCAATTAATGCTGTACGTAACTATACAGGCAGTACGGAGGAATGGAGGCTTAGTAAAGAAGCTGAGGCGCGCTTTGTCCGTGCATTCGATTATTTTATGTTGGTACAGAACTTTGGTGGTGTTCCCTTGATTACTGAGGAAACGGTTCTTTCTGCCACTCCTAATTATCCACGGATTGATAAGGCTGAAATTTATAAATATATAATCCAGGACTTAGAATTTTGCGAATCACACCTAAAGACAGATTATCGTGCAGGACGACCTACGGTTGGTGCAGCCAAGGCTATGCTGATGAAAGTTTATATGTATGCACCGGAGTCTACCGGCATACGGAGTTATTCTGAAGCAAAACGCCTTTTTGAGGAAATAGAAGGTTTAGGCGTATATTCTTTGCAACCGTCTTATGCCGATTTATTTAAGCCGGAATTTGAAAATGGTGTGGAATCTGTTTATGAGTTTCAGTTTGAATATCCGGATGAGCAAAATCAATTTCAATATTTTTGTGGAAGCAGAGCTCTCGACCAGTTTACAGAGGGAGGTGGATTTGGTATATTTCTGCCGAGTGAGAGGTACTTGGGGTTGTTTGATGATACGGATGAACGGTTTGATGCCAGTGTCCGGACTAAGTTCTATGATAAGAATGGCAATTTGCTGACCTCGGCGGCCGATCCGGAATATATAGCTCCTCATTGCAAGAAATATGAAGATTATGATCGTGTAATGGATGCCGGAGCCAGCTCGAAAAATATCTATTTTATCCGCTATGCTGATCTAATCCTGTTATATGCAGAATGTCTTTTGGCGGAGAATGACTTGGCCGGTGCAAAGCAGCAAGTTATCCGTGTCCGTAATCGTGCAAAGGTTTCCACTCCGATTACAGCCTCAAATAATACAGAAATGCTCGACTTCATTTATGAGGAACGCATGCGTGAATTGGGGATGGAAGGTTGGAGAAGAATGGACTTGATACGTCGTGGAGCAGATTATTTTGCTGCGCAAGTTGATAAGTATAATCCGTTTGCGAAGGGAAATGTACAGCCATATCATGCTTTTTATCCAATTCCAACGAATGAAATTAATATGAATGACGGAATAGGGGCGGAAGATCAGAATGAAGGATATAAATGAAAAAAGTACAACTATGAATAAACTGTTGTTAGGATTGGTTTTTACAATACTTTTGTGCGCAAGCTGTACCAATAGGGGGATGGTTGCTATAGATAATGGTATTGTAAAGCTGGAATTTGATTTGAAGCAGGGAACTTATAAAGGAATTGATGTGGAAACAGGACAGACCTGTATTTACGATGCCTCTTGGCGCGTGAATGATTTTCTTTCTACGGATGCAGACTCCATCTATTATCAGATAGAGGCAATTCAGGATTCGTTGGGAAAAGGTCAATCTATACAGGTTGTTTCAGTAAAGAAAGGACAACCGGACTTGGTTTTTAATTTTAATTTGTATGATCAGGAACCCTTTGTCATAATGTATGGTGGTATCCGTAACGGAACCTCAGAAGGTATACAGATAAAAGAAATATCGCCGGTTGCAAACGCCCGTTTGTTTTACGGAGCGGATATCTCTAAAAATTTCAAGCTTATAGACGGTGAAGGTGGAGGTTGCCCGACTTATATTCGTGAAACTCCTTCTTTGTTGTCACAAAACAACATGATACTTCATTTCGGAACTGACGATGACTTTCATACTTTGGTGGGTGGAGGTGCTTCTTATGGAGAGTTTGCCAAGTATGCCTTAATAGGAGAAAAAGAACAAAGGAAGGCTGACTTGAAGGAACATCCGGTAGAAGACTTGCAGTTGGTTTCTTATATCGATGTAGGAGAAGAGGCTGTTGGCACGGGCACTGTTCAGCCGTATATTAACCTTTCTTCCGGTGCTCCTTATAAGTTTGAGGGAAACATAGCCTACAAAGAGGCAAGGACTGTAGTATGGGCGGACAGGGAAATAGGCGTTGAGCTGCATAATCTGGATAAAGATAAATCCTACATTGTAGGCTTGTCGTGGTGTGATGATGCGGACAGACGAAAACAGACGGTACATCTCAAATATGGTGATAAGGAGATAACTTGTATTGAAGATTGCCGGCTGCCTTCTTTGGCAAAAGGAGAGAATGCCCAAATCATTTATTTTGAGATTCCGGCAGCGGCCAATGAACTGGAACCGCAATTATTGGTGAAACAGGCTGGTGGTGATAATGTTGTGATCAGTGAAGTACTTATTTATGAAGGGAAACTTCCGGAAGAACGCTTGAATAAGCCTGAAACGGTTGAAATTCCTGCGGCTGATTTTACCAGGTGCACCCTGAATTTATATGCATCAGATGTTATAGGTAAACTTGTGGATGCAAAGTCAGGATATATGACGGAGAAGGACCGGTTCTACTTGGATTTTGTAACTGCCAATCCAATTTATTCTGCTGAAAAGTATGCGCAGACTTTAAGGATCTTACAGCAAATAAATTTGAATTACTACTATTTTCCGACAATTTGTATGTGGTATGCCATGATGCCTATTTATGGTGGAAATATTGTCATGGGGACAAATGATACTGTTGGAGCCGTAGAAGAAATGAAACGTGTAAAACTGAGTGGATTCTTAAAATATACTACCATGGGTATTCGTCTTGTACCCGATTGTTATGATGAAAATAATGAGAATGGTTGGTGGGATGATGAGCACTGGCGTTTACGTGGGAGCGGACCGCAGGGAGAAAGTATGAAGTTGAAATCAGGTCATTACCGTGCCCCTTATGATACTTCCAGGAAATGGGCACAAGCTATTTTGGATTTGGGCGGCTTGCCATTTACCTACTTTCAAACGGCGGTTCGCTCGAAAGATTATGCGGAAGCTTATCCGGAACATATGCTTTTTAATGAATCTTTTCATGAGATTGATACATTCGACTGGCTGAATAAAAATTATACGACTTATGATTTTACTGACATCGGTTTCTTGGCACACATGCGTGATGTATATCACAATTTGAACGACGCAGGTATCGTCGGTATGATGTTTGATTATCCATATACGGGGTGGCCAGTGTATGGCGGGATGGATGACAAATATAGTACAGCAGCCGGTGCTTATCGTACGATTTTTAAATTGGCTTCAGAAGGGTTGGGCAATAAAGCATATATCCACGAACGTAATTTGAAGTATGGCTCTGATATTGCATTGGGGTATGTGGCTTCCCAGCGTACCTGGGGAGATACAGATGTCATTACTCCGGAGATGGTAGCTCGAAGTGGATTACGATGGTATAAAAACCGTGTTGTGGTAAATTATGATATGGATGCAAAGAACTTGTTGAAGGCACAACCGGCAGATTCGGAAGATGGAATAAATAAATTGTTGACTATGTCTTATGTGACGGCTTCCCGTTTGCTCTTGGCCAATAGTTTCGGTACATTGGATGCTGAGCACGTATATAAGCTGTCGCGTATTTATCCTTTCCATCAGTTTGCAAGGAGTGCCCGCCCTTTGGAGGCTTTCACTACTGACTATCCAAGAGTTTATGGTATGAAGCTTACAGATAAATGGAGTTCGTTGACATTCTTCAATGAAGATGAAGAACATCCTCAAAAGATCAGCATTAAGCTTTCGGGGATAGAAGGACGTGGAGGAGCCGGTTTACATCCCGACAAGCAATATTATATTTATGATTTCTGGAATGATAAACTGATTGGAACTTTCGGTGGTAATGAAACCTTGGAACAAGAGTTGCGCAAAGGGGAGGCAAGACAAATGGCTGTTCGTGAAGTGGAAAGTAATCCGCAAGTTTTGTCTACAGACAGACATTTACTGCAAGGACTCCTGGAATTGTCCGAAGTTTTTTGGAATGAAGAAACGAAGGAATTGACCGGCTATGCTGAGCTGGTGGAGGGTGAATCGATGCATATTACCATAGCAACGAACGGTTGGCAACCCCAGCATTGCACTGTGGCTGATAATGAAGTGGCATGTTCTTTGGAAAACAATTCTGAGAATCTTGTAAAACTTGTTTTGAAGAGTACGCATGGAGGAAAAGTATCTTGGAAATTCTCTTTTAAGAAATAGTTTGTAGAATTTATAAAGTATCTGATAAATTAAAAATACGAAAAAATGAAATATACTGCAATTATATGGGGAGTATTGTTGTTCCTATGTTCTGCTTGTGAACAGAAAACAGAAGTAACTTCGCCCGATGGCAGGAACAAACTGATGTTGATGTTGGATGAATCCGGTTCATTATATTATCAGATTTTTTCCGGTGGGAATGAAATTGTTCGCAGCTCGCTGATGGGGGTGGTTGCGGAGAATGGTAAATATTGTTTTGACAGTGGATTGGTGTATGTGGATCAAACGGGACGGACTATCAATGAAACATATACTTTGCCCACGGGGAAACGCTCTGAATATGTGAATAAGTCAAATGAAAGAACGTTCGTCTATAAAAACGCCGCCGGGCAGTTATTGAAGGTCGTTTGCCGTGCTTATGATGACGGGGTTGCATTCCGTTACGAACTGGGCAATCAGGAGCCGGTAACCATTCGGCATGAACTGACAGAGTGTACTTTGTCGGATGAAACCCATACTTGGATGATGGACTGGATTAAGGATTATGAGAATTTCTACCCGGAACGTGTACTTGATACTATTACGAGACCTACAGAGTTTCTGTTTCCCGTCCTTACATTACAGGATAAGCAGTGGATGATGACGGAAGCTGAAGTGTATTCCATGCCAGCCATGCACTTGTCAAAGGAGCCAAAATCTGCTACATTTCATTATGTGTATGCACCTGAAGATTCGGCATTTGTGGCTGAACCTTCTTTTAAGACTTCATGGAAGACTTTTATTATGGGCCAAAATATAGGTGATATTGTAGAATCCTCATTGGTTGAGAATCTGAATCCTTCTACAGATTTCTCTGATATGGATTGGATAAAGCCGGGAGTTGCGGCTTTCCCTTGGTGGGGGAATTATTTGGCAAACAGTTATATCGATACTCTAAAAATGTATGTTGACCTGGCAGCCGAGATGAAGTGGGAGTGGTTGGAATTTGATGTTTCACTAATCAATACTCCGTTCCATTCTTCAAAGGAATGGGAGGATGTGACCTGGATACCGGAATTGACTGCTTATGCAAGGGAGAAAAACATTCTTGTATATGGATGGGATGAGATAAAGGTGTTGGACAATAAGGCGGGACGTGATTTTGTTTTCGACCGATATAAAGAAATGGGCTTGGATGGAATAAAGATTGATTATATCGATTCTGATTCAAAATATGCAATGATGTTCCGCGATACAGCTTGTGCTGAAGCTGCCAAACGTAAAATGATGGTGAGTTTTCATGGAGAGACTTTGCCGCGGGGACATCGCAGACGTTACCCTAATATCATGACTAATGAAGGAGTGCGAGGAGCTGAATATTATACCTTCAAGGGGGCCCAATCACCTGATAGCCGCCATAATTGTACTTTACCTTTTACACGTAATGTGGTTGGATCTATGGACTACACTCCCGTGACCTTTACTATCCGTGATGAGAATCCGCGTACAACAACGTATGCTCATGAGTTGGCTTTGGCATTTGCCTTTGAATCCGGATGGATTTGTATGGCAGACAGGCCGGCCGCCTATTTGAATTCTCCAGCTCGTCCTTTGCTTGAAAAGATTGAGGCAGCTTGGGATCAGATTCATTTCATAGACGGTTTTCCGGGCGAATATTTCTGTGTGGCTCGATGCAAAGCGGGGAAATGGTTTGTTGCGGGAATTAACGGCGGACAAAAACGTAGAATTAAGGTTCCCTTGTCTTTTCTGGATAAAGGTCAACATACCATAACCTTATATGCTGACAAGGAAGGGAATGAATTACATGATGTACGCATTGAAACTTTCCCGGAAATAAGTGAGAAAGAGGTGCTGGAAATAGATGTGTTGCCTCATGGAGGCTTTGTACTGGATATTGATTAAAAAAACAACCACATGATTTTGAGAAATTTATTCGTAACTTTCCTCGCATTTGTTGCGTGGGGGATTCAAACAAATGCTGGTGAAATACCACGAAAGGAATATCCACGTCCCCAGTTTGAGCGTAAGACATGGCTAAACTTAAATGGAGAATGGGACTATGCCTTTGATTTTACAAATATTGGGATGGAAAAGGAATTTCATAAAGCTACAACTTTCAGCGGTAAAATAACAGTTCCTTTTCCGCCGGAAAGTAAGTTGTCCGGGGTAGAACATAAAGATTTTATCAATCATATTTGGTATCATCGTATCATACGGAGACCGGAAGAATGGGCAGGCAAGAATGTAATACTGAACTTTGGGGCTGTCTATTTTAATTCGGAAATCTATATTGATGGAAAATTGGTTGGAAGACATTTCGGAGGTAGCTCTTCTTTTGGTTTCGATATTACCGGATATGTAGGGGATGGGTTAGAACACCATCTGGTGGTGCGTGCAAGCAGTGATCTAAGATCTATGATGCAAAGTGCCGGTAAGCAGAGTCTTTTGCTGAACTCTCATGGATGCCAATATACGCGTACTACCGGTATTTGGCAAACTGTATGGCTGGAGGCTGTGGCATCGGCAGGGTTACAGTCTGTTCATGCGCTAACGGATATTGACCAAAAACAGTTGGTTATTCACCCCCGTTTTTATCGTGACAGTTATAAGAATACATTGCGGATTGTTTTGCAAGAGAATAACAAGAAAATCGGAACAGTATGTGTCAAAGCTGCAAATAGTTCTGTGGCTGTATTTTCATTGAAGAATGTCAGGTTATGGTCACCGGAATCGCCTTTTCTGTATGATGTCCTGTATCAAGTGTTGGATGAGAATGGAAAGGTGATAGATGAGGTGACTTCTTATGTGGGAATGCGGAAGGTCCATATTGAGGGAAATAAGATTTATCTTAATAATAAGCCTTATTATCAGCGTTTGGTACTTGATCAGGGATTTTATCCGGACGGTATCTGGACAGCGCCTTCGGATGAGGCCCTGAAAAGAGATATAGAAATCTCGATGGCTGCCGGTTTTAACGGTGCCCGTCTACATCAGAAGGCTTTTGAAGAACGTTTCTATTATTGGGCCGACAAACTGGGATATATCACTTGGGGGGAAGCACCAAGCTGGGGAATGGATGCAAACAGCATTGAGGTTGCACGTAACTTTCTGCAAGAATGGTCGGAGCTTGTTTTGCGCGACCGGAACCACCCGTCTTTATTGATTTGGACGCCGATGAATGAAGAGTGGTGGCCCGATCACGTACAATATCCACGTTTCACAGCAGATTTGTATGATTTGACTAAGTCATTGGATCCCACTCGTCCGGTGAATGATGCCAGCGGGGGATGTCATATAAAAACAGATATATGGACGGTACATAGCTATGAACAAGATCCGGCTGCTTTGAAGGATGCCTTATATAAAGATGGAGTTTTCTTTCAGACACCTAATAATCCGCAAGGAGTGCCATCCGCCAATGTGGGATTTAATGGGCTTGGTGTAGATAGTCCCTATCCTTTTCCGAAATATGAGGGCGATATGCCCTATTTGATAGATGAAGTAGGTGGTATAAAATGGGTAGAGACGAAAGATAAAAGTAATACAGATAGTTCCTGGGGCTACAGTACACCTCCTGCAACTCAAGAAGAATTCCTGCAACGTCTTGAATCGCAGATAGATGCTATACTAAGTTTAAAGGAATATGTTTGGGGATATTGTTATACACAATTGACCGATGTAGAGCAGGAGCAGAACGGCATTTTCTTTTATGATCGCAGGTCCAAGTTTGATTTGAAACTTATTTCCCGTATCTTTTCTAAAACTCCCCGGGAATAAATTTTGCATTTACCGAAAGAGGTATTTCGATGTTTTTGCCAAGTAGGGGGGCTCTATTATTTAATAATCTTTTTCTTTGGCATTTCTATTGCTTTTCCAACTGGATCTTAGTACTTTTGTATACCATTGCTTATTCTTTCCATCGCGGAAGTCTTTTCTTTCCACCGCGATGGAAAGAAACTTCCCCCACGGTGGAAAGAAACTTTCTCCGCGGTGGAAAGAATAGATATTTGGTACGATTTTCCTTAGCTGTCATAGGAAAAAGGGATAAAAGTGGCAGTGCGATAACATAAAATATACAAATGAGTGCATATTATGATCTTTTTGAGAAACCTGATGTCAACAAGACAGGTAAACAACAACCTCTTTACGCCCGTTTCATTCCCAAGGGAACTATTGAGCAGAAAGAATTTCTAAACCGTGTTCATCTCTTTACCGGTATTAGTCGCAGTTTGTTGGAGGGTGCTATGTCCGCTTTCATGGATGAGTTACGTGACTGCCTTGCCGATGGCTGGACAGTGGAGTTGGGTGAACTCGGATATTTTACGCCTTCACTGAGTTGCCAGCGTGAAGTAATGGAGAAAAAAGAACTTCGTGCAGCTTCGGTGAGGCTCCGAGGCTTGAATTTCCGTGTAAGTAAGGAGTTTTATAAAGAACTGGATAAAAAGATGCAGTTGGAGCGCCATCCACAGTCAGCGTCCAAATCCGAATCTTCTGTACCACTTCTTTCTGTGGAACAGCGTTTCCGTTTGCTCGAAGAGTATTTGCAACAGTATCCCTGTATCAACCGTGCACAGTATGCCCGCCTGACGGGGCGCAGTGTGAAGCAAGCGGTTACGGACTTGAACTTGTTTATTGAAGACGGATTGCTGATGAAACATGGGGCGGGGAGAAATGTGGTGTATCTGAGAAATAAGTAGAAATTGAAAAATGAGACTGTCGACAAAATAAAGAGCTTCATTGGTTCTGATACTCTGTTGGAGTCATGCCAAATTCTTCCTTGAAACATTTGGTGAAATATTTAGGAGATGAAAATCCGGTGGCATAAGCTACTTCAGAGATGCTTATAGCTTTCTTCTTCAATAAGCTACAAGCATATTTCAATTTTATGTTTCGTATAAATTCTAAAGGAGTACATCCGGTGATTACCTTGCATTTTCTGCTCAGAGTGGAACGGGAAATGTGAAGATCGGAGGCCATTTGCACTGTGTCGAAGTCAGATTCCTGAATATGCCGTTCCACACATTGCATTGCGTTGTTCAGAAATTCTTCATCGGCACTCTGATAATCCAGATTAGAAATGTTTATCTCCATCTTGGAACGAAAACTTTGGCGACACAGTTCGCGCGATTGCAACAAATTGTCTATCCGTGCCTGCAATATTTTCATTTCAAAAGGTTTGGCGATATAGCTTTCTGCTCCGGCCTTGTAACATTCTATTTGGTCGTTCGCTGCATTCTTGGCTGTAAGCATGATGATGGGGATATGACTTGTTTGTATATCCCCTTTTATTTGCCGGCAAAATTCCAGTCCATTCATTAAGGGCATCATGATGTCGCAGATAATGATGTCTACCGGATTGCTTTTAAGCAATTCAAGCCCTTGTAGAGCACTTTCGGCGGGGGGGGGGTTGGGGATTTTT
>ERZ780053.580-NODE-580-length-13178-cov-2.4371_pt1 | contig 13178 bp, 6 predicted proteins | sample MGYA00511088_ERZ780053 | MGnify/ENA primary metagenome ERZ780053 (study PRJEB29588, sample SAMEA2150866) | human gut metagenome | biome: human gut; feature: human-associated habitat; material: faeces | place: Denmark | collected 2008/2010 ...
TGGAGAGGTTGAAAGATATTCAGCTTCGTGCAGGAGATTCGTTACTATTTCGAAGAGGGTCTGTTTTTATCGGCATTTTGGAACTCTCAGCGAAGGGGAAGGCTGATAAACGGGTTATTATAGATGCTTACGGTATCGGTAGAAAACCATGTATCAAAGCACCGGACGCTTCACTATATACAATATTAGTACGGAACTCGGACTACCTTACACTACAGAACCTTGAAGTGGTAAATACTGGTACAGAACGGCTGGCACACCGCACGGGTGTAAAAGTGCTGTGTGAGAATTACGGTGTATCTCATAACATCATACTCAATGCATTGGAAATCCATGATGTAAATGGTAGCTTAATCAAGCAGAAAGGAGGTGGTTCTGGCATTTTAATTGTGAATAAAGGGCAAGATGTAATATCGACCTTTGATGGATTGACCATTGAGAATTGCATCATTCGCCGTTGTGAGAGGAATGGCATGATTTGGTCTTCCTATAGCAGCCGTAATAATTGGCATCCCAGTACCAATACTGTTGTTCGTAAAAACCTGATAGAAGAAGTTCCCGGTGACGGTATTGTTCCGATAGGCTGTGAAGGGGCACTGATAGAATATAACTTGATGCGTAATTGTCCGGGAACACTACCGCATAGCGAAGCTGCTGCCGGTTTCTGGCCATGGAGTTGCGACAACACTGTTCTTCAGTTTAATGAAGTGAGTGACCATAAAGCCCCTTGGGATGCACAAGGCTTTGATTCCGATTATAATTGCCATAATACGACCATTCAATATAATTTTAGTCATGATAATGATGGGGGGATGGTTTTAATTTGTAATTCCGGGACAGACGGTGGAGTAGGCAATCAGGGCACGGTAGTACAGTACAATGTGAGCATTAATGATGCTATTCGTCCACGTGCCACACGCAGTGGTATATTTTCTGCTACTATTCATATCGGTGGACCTTGTGAGAATACGCTGATAAACAATAATATCCTGCATGTTAATCCTAAGACGGCTTCGTTCATAGACCGTAGTATCATTACATCTGATTCATGGGATGGATATGCTAATAACACTATATTTAAAGAAAATATCTTTTTTGCTCCTCAGGAATCGGAGATTCGTCTTACCAAATCCACAAATAACATCTTTGATGGCAATTACTATCTAGGAAATTTCATAGGAAAACCTGCCGATAAAAGTGCCAAGGATGCTTCCGCTTATTACTATTCATGTATAAGTAAAGACCCAATGGGATTTGATAGTTTGTCTTTCCTTTTCGATACGGTAATTGTTGGGGATGGGGCTGCTGTACTGAAGGTAGTCAATAAGGATGCCATTCATCGATTCTTTGAAGATATGAAGAATTGATTTTTTATCTGAAACAAAATATAGCGATAGTATTACCGGATAATAACGGTAGCGCTATCGCTATATTATTATTCCGCACCGTCTGAAGGTAGAGGGGGCTTTACCGAATTTCTTTTTGAAACATTGGCTGAAATATCTCGGATCGTTAAAGCCAACCTTATAAGCTACTTCTGATATATTGTATTGCCTTTCCGACAATAGGCTGCATGCTTTCTTCATGCGGACATTACAAATAAATTCACTGGGTGACAATCCGGTCAATGCTTTCACTCTTCGATAGAGCATGGATCTGGATATATGGATTTCTGCTTGCAGGAGTGGCATGGATAAATCCGGATTATCCATATGTTTCTCGATAGCAGCAAGTATTTGTTTAAGGAATGCTTGCTCGGATGGATTGGGCGCAATTCTTTGATACTTCGATTGGTTCTGCATTTGTACAGGCAATGCATTTGTTTTTGATAGCAATTGGGTAATATAGCCTGTAATATCTTCGTAAAGAGTCGAAGGAAGTATTATGACTTCCAGTTTTTCTGTAACCGGATTCATGAATGGATTGTCAATAAGGTATGCTCTCATATGTTTTTAGAATTAATGAAATAATATATGGAGCAAACTTCCGAAAAAGTGAGTAATAGGAGGGTGAATTATTACCGGAAACCTGCTTATAAGGTGTTTATAACCCTTTCCCGGTAATGATTCATCCTCTTATTCCTTATATCCACCTACTTTTGGCTAACGATTTAGAACAAAGAACATATATGCATCTTGTTGAATTAGTCACCTTAATTATCTAATAAATTTTAAAAGACGATGAAAAAGAATTCGTTTAGATTCAAAAGAAATCGAAAGGCGATAGCAGCCTTGCTAATCTGTGTAGGTTTCGTCGGTATTCATCCTTTGGCGGTATTTGCCGAAGATGATGTTAATGTCGTACAGACAGTGCAACAACAGAAACAGACCATTACTGGTATTGTGAAAGACGCAACGGGGGAACCTGTGATTGGAGCCAGCGTGAAAGAAAAAGGAGATCCATCCAATGGTGTGATAACCGATATTGATGGAAACTTCAGATTGAGTGTTCCTGCTAATGCAACTATTGAAATCTCATTTATCGGTTATCAGACGGCCAGTGTGAAAGCCATTTCAGGAAAACCTTTAAATATAGTATTGCAGGAGAATACTGAGATGTTGGACGAAGTGGTTGTAGTGGGTTATGGTACGATGCGTAAAAAGGATTTGACAGGTTCTGTCATTCAGATTCGTCCGGACAATCTTGCTAACGAGGCACCCAAGACAGTACAGGATGTACTACGTGGTACACCGGGTTTGAATGTGGGTATGGATGCTTCTGCGAAAGGTGGTGGTTCTCTTCAAATTCGTGGTCAACGTTCACTTTATACAGACGGTGGGCATAATGATCCGCTGATTATTCTTGATGGCATGATGTTTTATGGAGAACTTTCCGAACTCAATCCGGATGACATTGCGCAAATTGATGTATTGAAAGATGCTTCTGCCGCTGCTGTGTATGGGGCAAAAGCTGCTAATGGTGTTATTATTGTTTCTACCAAGAAAGGAAAAAATGGTAAACCGATGATTAATTTCAGTACCAACTGGAGCTTTTCTACAATGGGAGCTAACCGTGATGTTTATGATGGGGAAGGTTATTTGAAGTATCGCCGCGATTGGTATGTTGCAGGTACATACGGTGTAAACCCTGAAACTGGTGCTTATGAAGAGTATCAGGCGGATAAGAAAAAATACCCTGCAGGATATTATGATGCTCCCACACAGGAAAATCTGAATAAATACGGTATTACCCTTGACCAATGGCGTGCATATACCAATGCGGGTTCGGACATTTCCGACCAGGAAGTATGGGGAGCCACTAGGCTTGGTTTACAGGGAAATAGCCTTGCCAATTTTCTCTTGGGACAAACTTTTGATTGGTACGATCATTCTTTTCGTACAGGTCTCAACCAGAATTACAACGTGAGCATGTCTGGCGCTACCGATCGTGTGAATTACTATTTCTCTCTGGGATATATGGATAATGAAGGAGTGGCAGTAGGTAATGATTATACCACTTTCCGTTCTAACATGAAAGTGAATGCAAAAGTTACCAACTGGTTTGAAGTAGGCGCTAATGTCAACTTCCAAGAGCGTACCGATGGGGATACTACGGTAGACTGGGGCAAGCAGATCACTGAAAACAGCCCATTTGCTTCTTATCGGAATGAAAATGGAGAATTGGAGCGCTTTCCGATGGGAAATGTTTCAGGAAATACGGGGTACAACTATGATTACAGACAACAATTTAAGGAACGTGAGTCGGGTTATACAGTACTTAATACTATTTTGAATGCCAAATTGACGTTACCGTTCGGCATCACTTATGCCTTCAATATAGCACCGCGTTACCAGTGGTACTATTACCGTTCTTTTCAGTCTTCAAAAGATCCTGATGTAACGGCAGGGTCGGCAAGCCGTAACAATGGTAAGCGTTTTGACTGGTCACTGAACAACACTTTGACTTGGGATAAAACTTTTCTTGAGAAGCACCATTTTACAGTGACACTGGTACAGGAAGCTGAAGAACGACGTTCATGGGGTGACAATTTGAGTGCCAACAACTTACAACCGACTGATGCCTTGGGCTTCCATTATGTAAAAGCAGGTGACAAAGAATCCAGTGCTTTCAGTTCGGATGATGGACATGAAACCGCTGACGGTATGCTTGCACGCCTGTTCTACTCTTATGATGACCGATATATGTTTACCGGCTCTATACGCCGCGACGGTTATTCAGCTTTTGGTACTTCCAATCCGCGTGCAACTTTCTATTCAACCGCCTTCGGATGGACTTTCACAAATGAGAAATTTTTCAATTGGGAACCGATGAGTTTCGGTAAGCTGAGATTTTCCTGGGGACAGAATGGTAACCGTTCATTGGCTAATCCCTACATTGCTCTTGCCGACCTGGGCTCAGGTACCGGAGGTACTTATGGTTATGTAGACGCAAGTGGTAATACGACAGAATATCGTTACTTTACAATGAACCGTCTGGCCAATACGCATCTGCAATGGGAAAAGACCACTGCTTGGAACATTGGTTTAGATTTTGGCTTCTTGAATAACCGTATCAGTGGTAGTTTTGAGTATTATCACATGCCTACTACACAGATGATTATGAATCAGTCCTTACCCGGATTTTCTGGTTTTGGTTCAGTCACTACGAACTTGGGAGAGGTGCAGAACCGTGGTGTGGAAATCTCATTGAGTACAACAAATATTAAAAATGATGTACTGGAATGGAATACTACGATAGGCTTTTCATTCAATAAGAATGAAATCAAGCATCTGTATTATGAGTATGAAAATGTGCTTAATGCGCAAGGTGAAGTAATAGGTACTAAAGAAAGAGATGATATTTCCAATAAATGGTTTATCGGACAGCCTATTGGGGCTATCTGGGATTATAAAGTAACCGGTATCTGGCAGAAAGATGAAGTGGAAGAAGCTGCCAAGTATGGACAGCGTCCAGGTGATCCTAAGGTATGGAACAATCCTGCTAATGATAAAGTAAATGCAGACGGTAGTGTTACTATCGTGTATGACAATGATGACAAGCAATTCCTGGGACAAAGCAGTCCGAAAGTGAATTGGTCTATGCGTAATGAATTTACTTTCTTCAAAGATCTAACTTTCTCATTCAATATTTATTCAAAGATGGGGCATAAGAGTCTGGAAACAGATTACCTGAATAAAGATAATGCAGGCTCAAAAGTGACGAATGGTCAGAATGTATATGCTAAGAAGGGATATTGGACTGTAGATAATCCGACCAATGAATATGGACGCTTAGATGCACAAGGTCCGTCGGGAGTGACTACACCGGGCAAATTACATAACCGTTCATTCATTCGTCTGGACAACATTTCACTTGCCTATAAACTGCCCAAGAAGTTCATTTCACGCTGGAGTATAGAAAAGGCGATTATTAGCGGAAGCATCAAGAATGTTGCAGTCTGGGCTAAAGACTGGAAATACTGGGACCCTGAAACCGGTGGTTTGGCTCCGAGAACCTTTAATATTGGATTAACTTTAACTCTTTAATTACATAACGGATATGAAAAAGATAAAAAATATAGCATTAATAGGTATGGTTGCTGTCGGTGTGTTGTGTTCTTCTTGTTCAGAAGACTTCCTGAAACCAGACCCGCTTTCATTCTACGAACCTGAACAAACCTTTACTACTGAAGCCGGATTGCGCTCTGTTGTAGCTACGCTGGATAGACACTTGCGCAATTACTGGACTTATTATCAAGCTGCCAATCTGGTAACTCCTTTCTATACATTGTTTATGCATACCGATTTAGCTGTTGCCGGAAAAACAGATCAGAGTACTATCTGGGCAGATCCATCCGAACGCCTGACTCCTTCGGACGGAATGGGCGGCGGAGGCAGCGAAGTGAATCAGTTCTCGTATTTCTGGGGTGAAACTTATACAGGTATAAAATCAGCTAATACAATAACCAGCTATATCGGCAAAATTAAGGATATGGACGAAGCTTCCAGAAATAAATACATTGGTTGGGCTTATTTTCATCGGGCATATCGTTATTTGTCATTGGTCTTTATGTTTAAGGATGTCCCATTGGTGACAAAGATTATAGAAGGTCCGAAGTTCGACTATAAAACAACTTCCCGTGAGGCCATTCTTGCGAAGATGGTTGAGGATATGGAATTTGCCGTACAGTGGGTTCCGGAACAAAAGGATATGAAAGAGATCGGTCTGGTCAATAAGGGAGCTTGCCGCATGTTACTTTCTAAACTTTATCTGGCAACCGGACAGTGGGAGAAGGCTATTCAGCAGCTGAATGAAGTGATAGATAACTCCGGTTATTCGTTGATGACGAATACCTTTGGTACTTTTGTCACTCCTTTCAATACAGAAACGTGGCCTATTCAACGCAATGTGATCTGGGATTTGCACCGACCTGAAAATAAGTTGATAGCCGAAAATAAAGAAGTGATACTGGGTATGCCTAATCGCGGTATCGGTTCATCGAATTCTTTTGTTGCTTTCAATACAATGCGTGCTCTGGGTCCATTGTGGGATGACAAGAGTAATCTGTTGGACCCTAATGGAGTACAAGCTGTGAAAAGTTTTGCTCGTAGTGATAAGAATTATGACTCTAAATATGACTATAACCGCTCCATAGGTCGTGGTACAGGTTATTTGCACCCTACTTATTACTCTCAATATGGTATGTGGGAAGTGAATGGAGTAGATGATGAGGGAGATTTGAGACGCAGTACAAAGAGCGGAAACTGGATGATGATGGATTCTGTCAGGGTCAATAATCCTTCTTCCAAATATTATGGTCAGTATCTTCAGAAGTCTTGGTGTAAGGATACAATCCGTGACTGGTTCGGATGGCCTCACTATAAAATCTATTTAATGGACCAGAATGCCGAGGCGAAAGAAAGTAGTACACAGTTCAATGGCGCTTCTAGCAGCTCCACTACAAGTGGCATAGCCGACTGGTATTGCTACCGTCTGGCAGAGGCTTATTTGCTGCGTGCTGAAGCAAAATTCTATAATGGCGATCCTGCCGGTGCTGCTCTGGATGTAAACAAAGTGAGGGAGAGAGCTCAGTGCAAACAGCTTTACACAACTGTAACCATTGGAGATATCATGGATGAGCGTGCACGTGAATTGTATCTGGAAGAATGGCGCTATCTTGAATTGAGTCGTGTGTCTTATTGCCTTGCCCTAAGCGGAAAACCGGATGAATGGGGAAATACGTATGATGTGAATACTTATGATAAACAGGAAGGTACAGACCCGAATGGTGGAAGTTATTGGTATCAACGCATTATGCATTACAATGAATTCTATAATAAAAATCCGGAGTTGATTGTGAAGAACCATAAATATACCATTGACAAGCGTAATCTGTATTTGCCTATTCCACAATCAGCTATTGATGCCAATCGTTTGGGAAAACTACGCCAGAATTATGGCTATGACAAATATGATGACAGTGTGCCGATGTGGGGAAACTGGCAGGAGGCTGTAGCCGACGAAGATAACCTGTCTAACTAAATTGGGCTTCGGCTCTTCTGAGTAGTAAATTCGCATTTTTTCAATAGGTATTATAAGGAACGGGGTGATCGTTCTTTTCTTGAGATCACCCCGTTTTCATTTGTATCAATCAATATAGAATCAAGTATGAATAGAATAACAATGAAAGGACTGTTTTTTGCTTTTCTGACTCTTATTTTTTGTTCCGGATATTTTCCGTGTGCAGCAACCGAACTTCCGAAGGTGTCCGATGTATCCGGTATTATCCATAAAGTGAACAGATACTGGCAAACTACGCATCCTAAACATAGTTGGTCATTCTGGGATCATGCTGCCTATCATACCGGAAACATGGAAGCTTATTTCCTGACAGGGGATACCGCTTACTACAATTATTCTGAAGCATGGGCTGGGCATAATCAGTGGATGGGAGCCAGAAACAAAGATAAGTCTAAATGGAAATCCGGTTATGGTGAAAGTAATGAATATGTTCTGTTTGGCGATTATCAGGTATGTTTTCAGACATATATCGACCTTTATACTGTGGAGCCTGACGAACGGAAAATAGCCCGTGCCCGCGAGGTTATGGAATATGAAATGAGTACCGATCGCTCCGATTATTGGTGGTGGGCTGATGGACTCTATATGGTGATGCCTGTTATGACTAAACTGTATAAGGTGACCGGAAATCCGCTTTATTTGGAGAAGCTGCATGAGTACTGGGAATATGCCAATAGCATTATGTATGACGCAGAGGCTGGTCTGTATTATCGTGATGCGAAGTATGTCTATCCTAAACATAAAAGTGTAAATGGTAAAAAGGACTTTTGGGCGCGTGGTGATGGCTGGGTACTGGCTGCATTAGCCAAAGTGCTGAAAGACTTGCCTCAAAATGATAAATATCGGTCAGAATATGTCGACCGTTTTCGGACAATGGCTAAAGCCGTAGTCGCCTGTCAGCAACCGGAAGGCTATTGGACCCGTAGCATGCTCGATCCGCAACATGCTCCCGGGCCGGAAACCAGTGGAACAGCTTTCTTCACCTATGGTCTGCTGTGGGGCGTCAATAATGATTTATTGGATAGAGAAACTTATGAACCGGTAGTATTGAAAGCATGGGAATATCTTGCTACAGTGGCTTTGCAACCGAATGGGCATGTAGGCTATGTACAACCTATTGGTGAGAAAGCTATCCCCGGACAAGTGGTGGATGCTAATTCTACTGCCAATTTTGGTGTAGGTGCTTTCTTATTGGCTGCTTGTGAAATGGTACGTTTCATCGAAGATGCGCCTATCGTCAATGAAGGATATCAGGTGACGGATAAAGGTGCCTGGTGTTGGTTTGCCGATCCTCGTGCCTTGCATTATAAAAGTAAAGATGGCAGTATAGACCGAACCTATATCGGCTACATTGATACTCATGGAAATATAAAAGCCATGCAATATGATTTTCATAAAAAGCAGCAGAAAGAAGTCCTTATCCGTTCCTGCTTCCAGCCGGATGATCATGATAACCCGACTTTCCTGATACTGCCTGATGAGCGTGTCATGATATTCTATTCGCGCCATACGGATGAACGTTGTTTTTACTATCGCATCTCGCGGGAACCGGGTGACATTACAACTTTAGGAGAAGAGAAGAAAATTATCACTGAGAATAACACCACCTATCCTTCTCCCTTTATTCTTTCCGATGATCCGGATCACATCTATCTTTGCTGGCGTGGAATAGGCTGGCATCCTACGATTGCCAAGTTATCCCTACCGGATAAAAAAGATAATATAAACGTGGAGTGGGGACCTTACCAATTGGTACAGTCTACCGGAGCGCGTCCCTATGCCAAATATACGTCGAATGGAAAAGATAAGATTCTTTTCACTTATACTACAGGACATCCTGATCAGGAGAGTCCAAATTTCTTATATTTCAATTATATCGATATACACACTTTGCAACTGGAAGATGTGAAGGGAAATGTGCTTTCGACCATAGCCGATGGCCCGTTTCAGATAAATAAAGGAAGTGAGTATGTAGAACAGTATCCTTATACGGTGGTAGATAGTCCTGAAGAGCGTGACTGGGTATGGCAGATAGCCATCGACAAACCGGGGAATCCTGTTATTGCCATGGTTCGTATCAGTGAAGACAAAACCTCACACAATTATTATTATGCCCGTTGGACAGGAAAAGAATGGAAAAAGAACTTTCTGGCTCATGCCGGCGGACATTTTCATCAAAGTTCTTATATCGAGAAGTGCTACAGTGGCGGAATGACTATTGATCCTGCACAGACAAATGTGATTTATTGTTCTGTTCCCGTAGAAGGCAAATATGGACGGAAATATGAGATACAGAAATATATGCTGAATGATGAGGGAGATGTGGTTGGCGTTGAGGCTGTTACTCGTAATTCCCGGTACAATAATGTGCGTCCCTATATCATTCCTGATTCGGAAAATACTCCGCTACGGCTGACATGGATGCATGGCAATTACTATGACTGGATTGTAAGTGCCACACATCCGCTGGGGTATTGTACTGCGATTCATTCCGATTTTCGAGGTTTCCCTGTTAAGACTGAAACAGAGAATATTGAGATGACAGTTGAACAAGCTAAGGATTTTAAATTTGATCTTAAGGAAGACTTTGTAATTTCCGTAACCCTAAAGCCTGATACGGTAAAATATCGTGGCTGTCTGTTGCAACTTGGAAAACTGGGGTATTATCTGAATGCCAATACTATGAAACCAGAGGTACGTTATCAAAGAAAAGTATATACCAGTACCAATATTCTCGGAACAGCCGATACTTGGACAATCATGCCACGTGGAACGAATGGTAAATGGTATGTTCCGCAGAAATACTCCGAGTTACGTTTAAAGTTGGAGTATAAGCATGGTATTTTGCGTACTTATGTTAATTGCCTGCGTGATCAGACCATTGAACTATTGCCATGATATTCACTGGAAAAAACTTACACTTTTAATCTTAATGTCGGAAGAATTGAGGGGTAAACAAATGCTAAGAAATACCGGAGAGGGGCATATTGGATTAATGCCCCTTTTTCTTTATCGGCAATCGTGGAAACAACTTCCTGAACCGTACCAAATGTGTCGTAATATTGCTTCCGGCTATAATAAATGTCACAGCCAGGATAATCAATACGATTCCGCAACACAATCTGAGTGTCAGACTTTCCCCGAAGATCGTTACTCCGAAGAATACAGCCGTTACAGGTTCCAAAGCTCCGAGGATGGCTGTAGGGGTAGAACCTATATATTGCACGGCTTGCGTCGTACAGAGGAAGGATATGGCTGTAGGGAAGATTGCCAATGCAATCAGGTTCCCCCATAAATACCATTTATCGACAACATGCAGGCTCTGCCCGAAATCTACGCGGATTAAAAAGAGCGACAGGCCGAAAAGCAATACATAAAAAGTAACTTTAAGCGTTGCCACATCCTTTAATATCGGTCGGTTTACCCCTACGATATAAATAGCATAGGAGAGGGCCGATGCCATGACTAACCCAACACCAACCAGACTAAGCGTTGTACCGTCTCCTCCTTTATATAGTAACCCAATACCACTTAAAGCCAGAAAGATACATAAGACTGTTTGTAATGTGATTTTCTCTTTGAAAGCGACAGCCATAATTAGTGCCACCAAAATAGGATAGACAAACAGTATTGTTGAGGCAATACCGGCTTCCATATAGTTATAGCTTTGAAACAGGGTAAGAGAAGAAATGGCGACCAACCATCCCAGTATGACTAATGGCAATATCTCTTTCCGCTTTAGACTGAAACTTCTAACTCGCGCGTTGAGCATAATCCCCAGGATGGGAATGGCAAACAGATATCTGAAGAAAAGAACAGAATCCGGATTCATGCCTTCCTTATATAGCGGAAGGGTAAAGAGGGGATTCATACCATAAGTGGCGGCAGCAACGGCTCCCAATATATATCCTTTGACCTTTGTATTCATAAACACTAAATAATTTCTTAGTTCTGGTTTTCTTTGGGGGTGCAAAGGTAAATCTTTCCTTTATATATTGTCATTACAAACCTCTTAATTTTTGCTTTTTCCTGCCTTGGATGACTTCAGTTTTTGTATTCTCAAAATATTATTTATCTTTGCGCCATGACAAAGACATTCAAATCGGATTTGGTTTAATAAACAATCTGTGTTTCTGATACAGATTGTCCCTTCGTTTACTCTCGGATAACTCCTTTCGAGAGTAGTTTTCTATTATTATAATTCAAGTTTAATCTGCGTACAATGATGAAGGCATTGTTATGCTTTCCGTGTATGCAAAATACATTAAGAAAATGAGTAACGAAAATAAAACAATTCACGATTTCGAACTTAAATTAATCTGTGATTTCTTCTCCAATATGGAACGTCAAGGACCCGGAAGTCCTGACGTAACACTGAAAGCGCTGAGCTTTATAGATAACCTCACCGACAAATCCCTTATCGCCGACATCGGTTGTGGAACAGGAGGACAGACAATGGTATTGGCCGGACACATTCCCGGGCAGATCACCGGACTTGACCTTTTCCCCGGCTTTATTGATATCTTCAATCGCAATGCAAAGCAAGCGGGTTTGCAGGACAGAGTGAAAGGCATTGTCGGTTCTATGGATAACCTTCCTTTTCAGAATGAGGAATTAGACCTGATCTGGTCGGAAGGAGCCATTTATAATATTGGTTTTGAACGGGGATTGAATGAGTGGCGTAGGTATCTGAAACCAGGAGGATATATTGCCGTTTCTGAAAGTTCGTGGTTTACTGACGAACGTCCTGCGGAAATCAATGACTTCTGGGTGAATGCGTATCCTGAAATAGATACGATTCCCAATCAGGTGGCCAAGATACACAAAGCAGGTTATCTTCCCGTCGCTACATTTATTCTGCCGGAAAATTGCTGGACAGAGCATTACTTTGCTGCAAAGATTGAAGCTCAGAAAATCTTCCTTCATAAATATGCGGGAAATAAGATCGCCGAAGAATTCAGTTCGCTTCAGTTTGATGAAGAAGAACTATACAGTAAGTATAAAGCATTCTACGGTTATACATTTTTCATAGCAAAAAAGATAGAACAATGATTCATTTGAATAATTACGGTTGGAATGACAAGTTAAGCCAACTAAAGCAAAAGTCAACATACAATGCCCTTACACATGGACGTATATCCATCGTACACCGCACATGTTACGAGGTCGTTTCAGAAAACGGTCTGTTTCAGTGTGAACTGACGGGGAATATGATGTATGGAAAATCAGACTTTGAGCTCCCTTGCACTGGTGATTGGGTACTTTTTCAACCATTCGACGAACATAAAGGGATTATAGTGGATATGCTGCCTCGTGAACGGACTTTATATCGCAAGAAAAACGGAACGGTTGCTGATAAACAGGCCATTGCCTCGTATGTTGACAAGGCATTTATCGTGCAAAGTCTTGATGATAATTTCAATGTTCGCAGAGCCGAGCGTTTCATGGTTCAGATGCAGGAAGAGAATATTAATCCTGTATTGGTGTTCAATAAGACTGATTTAGGGTTTGACAAGCAGAAAGTTGAAGAACAGATCAGACACATTGCCCGTCAGATATCGGTGTTTTTTACGAGTATTCATCAACCTCAGACGATTCTCCAATTACGGGAGTCTATATCGGCAGGCGAAACGGTTGTGTTTGTCGGCTCTTCAGGT
>ERZ780053.589-NODE-589-length-13063-cov-2.89645_pt1 | contig 13063 bp, 10 predicted proteins | sample MGYA00511088_ERZ780053 | MGnify/ENA primary metagenome ERZ780053 (study PRJEB29588, sample SAMEA2150866) | human gut metagenome | biome: human gut; feature: human-associated habitat; material: faeces | place: Denmark | collected 2008/2010 ...
GCCGCCCCACCCGCCACACCTCTCATCAGTGACAAATTTCCCCGAAGGAATAAAGATAAAGAAAGTTGTCCATCGAAGTAAAACACACCGAAAATAACCTCCGGGGGGAAAACACAAAGTCGATTTTTCGACCACACGGTCGTCTCCGGCATCAATTTTCATATATTTAAACTTACCGAATACAAAAAGCACATTCGATATAAAAATAAATAAACTTGTTTGTTCTGCGCTCGACTTTCATTATATTTGCACGTGATGCAAAGGAAATCGAGCCCGGCCGTGCAAAAAATTTTCACATCGGGTCATTTGTTTTTTCTTTGTACAGAAACAACGGGCAGAAGCAGTAACTGCATCGCTCTTTATATTCCTCCTTAAAATACAGCCCTATGAAAACTCTGAAACTGATAAAAAACGACCCGTGGCTGGCTCCCTATAAACAGGCTATCGAAGGCCGGCACAATCGTGCCGTGGAAAAAATTTCGGAACTAACCGGAGGAACAGGAAACCTTTCCGATTTTGCCGACGGCTATCTTTACTTCGGATTACATAAAGAAAACGGCCACTGGGTATTTCGGGAGTGGGCGCCCAATGCCAATGCTATCTATTTGATAGGAAACTTCTCGAACTGGAAAGAACGCCCCGAATATCGGTTATTAGCCATCGGCAGAGGAGTATGGGAAATAAAACTTCCACTCGATACGTTACACCATCTCGACTTTTACAAACTATCCGTACACTGGCCCGGAGGACAAGGAGAACGCATTCCGGCTTGGGCCACGAGAGTCGTGCAAGACCCCGAAACATATATCTTCTCGGCACAAATTTGGGATCCCGAAAAGCCTTTCGTTTTTTCAAAAAAGCCGTTTCGCCCCCAAACCTCCCCGCTGCTGATTTACGAATGTCACATCGGTATGGCGCAACAAGAAGAAAAAGTTGGCAGTTATACCGAATTTAAAGAAAAGATACTTCCCCGCATTGTTGCCGACGGATACAACGCCATACAAATCATGGCTATACAAGAGCACCCCTATTACGGTTCTTTCGGGTATCACGTATCCAGTTTCTTCGCCCCGTCGTCCCGCTTCGGGACACCCGACGAATTGAAATCGCTCATCGACGAAGCTCATAAAATGGGAATAGCCGTCATTATGGACATCGTACACTCTCACGCTGTCAAGAACGAAGTCGAAGGGTTAGGTCGATTCGATGGCTCGTACAACCAATACTTTTACGGCGACCACCGGCGAGAGCACCCCGCTTGGGACTCTTTGTGTTTCGACTATGGAAAAAACGATGTAATCCACTTCTTGCTCTCCAACTGCAAATACTGGCTCGACGAATTCAGGTTCGATGGTTTCCGGTTCGATGGCGTCACCTCGATGCTCTATTACAACCACGGTTTGGGACAGGCTTTCGGTTCGTACGACGACTATTACAACGGAGGGCAGGACGACAACGCCATCGTTTATCTCACTCTGGCCAATGAACTCATTCACCAAGTAAATCCGCGGGCGATAACCATCGCCGAAGAAATGAGCGGAATGCCGGGATTAGCAGCGAAATTCAACGACGGAGGAATAGGGTTCGATTACCGAATGGCTATGGGAATACCCGATTTCTGGATAAAGACCATTAAAGAGAAAAAAGACGAGGACTGGAAACCCACGGCCATATTTTGGGAACTGACCAATCGGCGTTCCGATGAAAAGACCATCAATTATGCCGAGAGCCACGACCAAGCACTGGTCGGCGATAAAACCATTATTTTCCGGCTCATCGACGACGTCATGTATTGGCACATGAGCAAGGGAGATACCAATCTGATCGTAGATCGAGGCATGGCCCTGCATAAAATGATACGGCTGGTAACCCTCTCGACCATCAACGGCGGTTACCTCAACTTCATGGGAAATGAATTCGGCCACCCCGAATGGATCGATTTTCCGCGTCAAGGAAACGGCTGGTCCTATAAATACGCCCGTCGGCAATGGGACCTCGTAGACCGAAACGATTTGAAATATCAATACCTCGGAGCCTTCGACGAAGCCATGATTCACATCATAAGCCAAAAGAAAAAATTCGAACGAACCCCTATCGTCAAACTCTGTGAAAACGACGGAGACCAAGTACTCGCATTCCTGCGCAACGATCTGCTTTTCGTATTCAACTTCCACCCGTTCAAATCCTTTAACGGATACGGCATTTTGGCCCCGACAGGAGAATACGAGCACATACTCAGTAGCGACGATCCTGCATTCGGAGGATACGGACTCATTGATATGAAAGTGAAACACCTCACCCGACACGATCCGTTATTCGAAAAAGACAACAAAGAATGGCTCATGCTCTACCTCCCGGCACGGACAGCTCAGATTTTAAGATGGAAAAAGCCCGAACCCGGAGAAACGAAGAATGCAAGTAAATCGAAAAAATCGGCAGGTTCGATAAAAAAAGAGAATAAAAGCAAAAAGAAATAGTCCATCGACAATCCGTTTAGATATGGAAAAGCGTAATAAATGCAAAGCTCGAAATGCAGTAATTCACACAATTGGCATTTATTAAGTAGTAATCTTTCATTCGGAAGCTCATGAAAAAAATACTTGGAACGCTACTGATACTCACAAATATCGTGATATTCTCCGGTTGTACTTTTATTAACGAAGAAGAAAAATTCAATCCGGTCGCTTTGAAAATCGAAAGTACAGATTTGGCACAAACGACCCGAGACGAATATACGATACCGGCGGGAGGAGGGCAGCTAACTGTTTATAGTGCAGAAGAAAAAAATCCTTTTTGCCTCGTCAACTGGTTCGAAGTAAACGGTGTGGAATGCTACCTGAACGGAGTAGAAAATGATTTATACAACGACAGGGCAGACTATTCCTACGACTGGGGAGAAATTATCATCTCATCGGCCACTCTACCGGTCAAAAACAATATTACAATTCGTCCGAATCTTTCCGGGAAAGAGAGGAAAATTCGCATAGGACTCAACTGTTTCAAATACGATTATAGAATTCTGGATATAATCCAACTTTCGAATGAAAGCAACCCTTAACGAGCTTTACAAAATCGAGTTACGACGAAGATAGTCTATTGAGAAAGCCATGATACCGAAAGTAATCGAACAATTACCGAGGACATTTTTGCCTCTTACAGAATCTCCTGCTCGAATTTCCGGCACTCCACCGACGAAAATCGAAGAAAAGAAACAAGATAGATACATGTTTGTAACGCTTCTGTAACATCAATATCGTTTCTTTGCGAGTGAAAAAACATGCAAATTGGACATTATGGAAACGTTCTATCTGATCATCGTTATTTTTATCTTTCTCATCGCCATTTTCGATTTATCGGTGGGAGTCAGTAACGATGCCGTCAACTTCCTCAATTCGGCTATCGGGGCAAAAGCAGCCCCCTTCAAAGTAATTATGGCGGTCGCCGCAATAGGAATCTTTGTAGGAGCCTCCATGTCGAACGGTATGATGGATATCGCACGGCATGGAATATATCAGCCCCAATATTTCTACATGAACGAAATCATGAGTATCTTGTTGGCGGTCATGCTCACAGATGTAGTTTTACTCGACATATTCAATACGATGGGACTTCCCACATCGACCACCGTATCGATGATATTCGCATTGTTAGGCGGCACATTTGCTTTGGCTATCGTGAAAACGATAAATAGCGCAGGAGCCTTGCAAATGGGAGACCTCATCAATACAGACAAAGCTCTGCAAGTAATCGTAGCCATTTTCGTATCCGTAGCCATCGCCTTCTTCTTTGGTGTTTTGGTACAATACATCGCCCGCTTGATTTTCAAATTCAATTACCAGAAACAGTTAAAATACTTCGGTGCGCTGTTCGGCGGATTCGCGGCTACCTCCATCATCTATTTCATACTTATCAAGGGATTAAAAGAGTCCACGCTGATGACTCCCGAAAACCGCCAATGGATTCACGACAACACACAAATACTTTTAGGCTGTTGCTTCCTATGCACGACAATACTCATGCAAGTACTCATGTGGTGTCGCATAAACATTTTGAAAATAGTCGTCTTGTTGGGAACTTTTGCTCTGGCATTAGCTTTTGCGGGAAATGACTTAGTCAACTTTATCGGTATGCCTTTGGCCGGTTATTCGACCTACCACGACTACATCGCCAACAGCAACGGCGTCAGTCCCGATCAGTACTTGATGACCTCTCTTCTCGATTCGGCTTCAACGCCTTCCATATTCCTCATCGGTTCAGGTATAATTATGGTTGTCGCCCTGCTCACCTCCAAAAAAGCACATAACGTAATCAAAACCTCTCTCGACCTATCCCGTCAGGAAGCCGGAGAAGAAAGTTTCGGGACTTCTCCCATCGCTCGTAAATTGGTGCGCATGACAACAAATACATCTTCTTTTATTGTCAATAACATACCGCCCAAAGCCAGAACTTGGCTCAACGCCCGATTCGACAAAGACGAAGTCATACTCGAACACGGTGCGGCATTCGACTTAATTAGAGCCTCGGTAAATTTGGTGCTTGCCAGCTTGTTGATCGCATTGGGAACCTCGTTGAAACTACCCCTATCCACTACCTATGTCACCTTTATGGTTGCTATGGGTACGTCTCTTGCCGACAAGGCTTGGGGACGCGATAGTGCCGTTTACCGTATCACCGGAGTCATCTCCGTTATCGGAGGTTGGGTTTTCACGGCCGGAGCCGCTTTTTTGATTTGTTTTACAGTGACGATGATTGTCTATTTCGGAGGTAGTATCGCTATTATCCTGTTGGGAGCATTAGCCGCTTATATGCTCATACACAGCCAAATATCATACAATAAAAAACTAAAACAAGAAAAAAACAGCTCGCTGGCACAACAGATGGTCGCCAACAAAGACAAGCAAGAAGCACTTGTCTTATTGAGAAAATTCAGCCGGGAAGAATTCGCCAAAGTCCTCGAATGGAGTGCCGACCTATATCATCGAGTCACCACCGGTTTCCTCAACGAAAGTTACAGAACCCTGCGCAAAGCGATGGGCGATATAGAAACGGAACGGCGATACTTCAAACAAGTAAAACGGTTGGGAACCATAGGAGTCTCCCACTTGAATGACAAAGTAGGATTAGAAAAAGGTCTCTATTATTTTCAAGGGAACGATTTCTCTTACGACATTATCCACTCCATAAAAAGGACCTGCGAACCTTGTTTGGAACATACCGACAATAATTTCAATCCTTTGGAGCAAAGTCAGAAAGACAGCTTTGGAGAGATAGCACAATCGATCGTATCGTTCTTGGAGGAAAGCCGGCAATCGATCGAAAAAGATGCGTTCGGAGATCTTGCCGCCCTCTACAATCAAGGGAATATACTCATCAATCAATTAGGTGTACTCAAACGGGAAGAAATACGTCACATGCGGGAACAAGTCTCCTACATCAAAGTAGGAATCGTTTACCTCACTGTCATTCAAGAATCCCAAAATGTAGTAGCTTACACGATAAACCTGTTGAAAATGAATCAAAAATTTCAGGAAGGGAATTAATAATCACATAAAGTCTCAATTTGCATCTTTTAATTTTTGAGAACTTGGGTTGCCTTTTGCGGGAGTAAAGGGCAACTCTCTTTTTATAGACAAAAATAGGGCTTATCATTTCTGAATATACCCTATCGGTTATAATGGCTCAGTCGATAATTTAGCAAAGATATGACTCCGTGGAAAATCAGAAAGAATTATGTTTTTATACATCTAACCCCTCTCCTCAGAAACTATCGTTTCTTCGGTGTCTCCCCTATTGCTAACGCAACTCCCCGTAATGCTACGGAACACGGCAAGGGAGAAGGGTAAATGCAATCCTTCTCTTTCGATAAAATAATGTGGCAGAAAGGTATTAAACCTCCTCCTCTGTGTTTTGCACCGCAAAATATAGGGGAGGTGTCCGAAAGACGGAAGGGTTAGTTCTACAAAGATACTATATGCCATCTTTTCAACCCCTCTCCTCGTCGCTATCGCTCCTCTGTCTCTCCCCTATATTTCCCCTACGGAAACACAGGGGAGAAGTGTTAGTACCTTCGATAACAGGAACAGAGAGGTATGTGTCTCCCTCCTCCTCTGTGTGGAGCAGCCATATAGGGAAGGTGGCACGCAGTGACGGAGGGATTAAAATCCGCAACAGAGGAAACGTATCAACCTCATCGATGAGTCCGAAATGGGATTATTGCCAAAGAATTCATCGCTAAAATTCAAGCCTATCCCCCACGGATTTTCTACCGAATCGTTGTGCTTCGATTTCGTATTATTTTTCTTCATGAGGAACGATACGAATCCCCACGTCGGAAATTCCTCTGATACGATCGTCCCGCATAGCTTGTTGCACAGTGAAGACATGTTCCTTCTCGCCCGAAAAACGGAAATCGTCATTCAGCAAAACCTCCTGCTGATAATAAGAGCCCCAACCTCCGCCCGACCATCGTCCGAACTCATCGGCCAATTCACAATTTACCGTATCGGTTTTCAAAACTCCGCCCTCGTCGTTGTAAGAAACGAAAAGCCACAAATTCCTATACGTATAATCTCCGTTATGCCGCAGAGACAAATAGACATCATACCGGTTCACAGTATCGGGAACTTCCGGTGTAAAGCGTTGTACGTCCCGTTTGAACCAGCCGTTTTTAGGAAGGGTATTAAACTCGTTATACACATCGGTTCGCCCGCAGGAGACCGTGCCTCCCAGCAAAAGACAAACGATACCTGTATTTACCAAGTTCCTCCACATACGCCCATCTATTCTTTCTTATCGGAAGCGGCAGGTTTAGACGAAATGTTTTCACTACCGTTGCGAGCAGCAGCCGTATGGTTGCCATTGTCATTTCCGCCCTTTTTATTTCCATCACGGGAAGCCTTGTTCTGATTCCGATTGTTATTATTAGAACGGTTATTCCGTTCGCCCGACTGTTGACGACGATTGTTATTACCTCCGTTATTATTCCGTTTCTTATTTTTCTTCGCCTTATCGAAGCGAGTCAAACTGTCTTGTCCCACCACGTCTTCGAAATCACGACGTTCGGGAGCACGAGCTCCGGCTTCCGACTCCAATGTATCGGGCTTTATTCCTTTCTTATTCAAAGCAATTACCTCGAATACCCTATCGGCAGAAATCGTTACCAAATTGGCGGCAATAGACTTATCGGTCGAATAAGTCATCTCACGTTTGAAAATATCGGTTTTGAAGTGATAATAGGTATTTATCTTCGTTTCCAACGGAATCTCTCGCGATGGTAACCGCTTCTGGGCTTCCACGTATGCATCGGCCTCATAATTCAAGCAACATTTCAATTTGGCACATTGTCCGGCCAACTTTTGAGGATTGAGGGCTATATCTTGGAAACGGGCCGCACTGGTCGCTACCGAGACAAAGTTGGTCATCCAACCCGAACAGCACAATTGACGACCACAGGGTCCCAAGCCCCCGATACGTCCGGCCTCCTGACGCGCCCCGATCTGCTTCATCTCGATACGCACCCTGAACGCTTCGGCCAACACTTTAATCAACTGGCGAAAATCGACCCGCTCGTCGGCAATGTAATAGAAGATGGCCTTATTACCGTCTCCCTGATATTCGACATCGCCGATCTTCATATTCAAATGCAAATCTTCGGCAATCTTGCGGGCTCGAATCATCGTATCATGCTCTTTCGCCTTAGCTTCTTCGAATTTTTCCAAGTCATTGGGTTTGGCTTTCCGATAGACACGCTTTAACTCCGGATTATCGATCTTTACATTGTTCTTTTTCATCTGTATCAAGACTAAACGCCCGGTGAGAGTAACCTCACCAATATCGTGACCGGGCGAAGCCTCGACAGCGACCAAATCGCCGGGAGCGAGTTTGATATGAGTTGTATTACGGTAATATCCTTTTCGGGTATTTTTGAAACGCACCTCGACTAAATCGGTATCGTCGTGCGATTCGGGAATATCGGATAGCCAGTCGTAGACTTCCAATTTCGCACCTTTCCGACGACAAGCGCACGGGTCGAGCTGTGTTTTTTCCGACGGATTTATCGTATTGTTATCGTTTGTATTATCCATTTCGAATTTGTCGTTAACAAGAACAAAGCCATAGATCGTACACGAATTTCATTCGGGTAACGCCCTACGGCCTCGTCATTCGTTTTTAAAGTGGAGCGGTATGGCGTCTCCTTGTTATTTGGCGAAACTTACGGCCCGAGTTTCCCGGATAACAGTAATCTTCACCTGACCGGGATAAGTCATCTCGTCTTGAATACGTTTTGCAATTTCGGTAGACAAGTTTTCGGTTTCGGCATCGCCTATCTTATCGGCTCCGACAATCACCCGCAATTCGCGGCCGGCCTGTATGGCATAAGTCTTCAACACGCCCGGATAAGACAGAGCCAACTGTTCGAGATCGTTCAACCGTTTAATGTAGGCCTCGACGATCTCACGACGGGCGCCGGGACGAGCTCCCGAAATAGCGTCGCACACTTGTACGATAGGAGCCAACAGACTGGTCATTTCGGTTTCGTCGTGGTGAGCTCCGATAGCATTACAAATGTCGGGCTTTTCCTTATATTTCTCCGCCAACTTCATACCTAACAATGCATGCGGCAATTCGGGTTCCTCATCGGGCACTTTACCTATATCGTGCAACAAACCGGCCCGACGGGCTTTCTTGGGATTCAAACCGAGTTCCGAAGCCATAACGGCACAAAGGTTCGCCGTTTCACGAGAGTGTTGCAGCAAGTTCTGCCCGTAGGAAGAACGGTATTTCATTTTACCCACCAGACGAATCAATTCGGGATGCAGACCGTGCACGCCCAAATCAATGGCAGTGCGTTTACCGGTCTCGATGATTTCTTCCTCGATCTGTTTACGCACTTTGGCAACCACCTCTTCGATACGTGCCGGGTGGATTCGGCCGTCGGTTACCAACTGATGCAAGGCCAAACGGGCGATTTCACGGCGAACGGGATCAAAAGCCGAAAGCACAATGGCTTCGGGGGTATCGTCCACGATAATTTCCACCCCGGTAGCCGCTTCGAGAGCTCGGATATTACGACCTTCACGCCCGATAATACGGCCCTTGATTTCATCGGATTCGATGTGGAATACCGTAACCGAGTTTTCGATAGCCGTTTCGGTTGCTACCCGTTGGATACTTTGTATCACGATACGTTTTGCTTCCTTGTTGGCCGTCATTTTGGCATCGTCCATGATGTCGTTGATATAAGAGGCTGCCTGCGTCTTGGCTTCTTCCTTCAAAGATTCTACCAAACGTTCTTTCGCTTCTTCGGCAGAGATTCCCGAAAGGTGTTCGAGCCGTTCCACTTCGGACTTATGGAGTTTTTCCAATTCTTGTTTTTTCTTCTCTACCATTTCGAGCTGAGTATCGAGGTTGGCGCGAATGGCATCGGTCTCACTTTTCTTCTTTTGCAGATCTTGTTGCTGCTGGGAAAGCTGCATTTCCCGTTGTTTCAGTTTAGCCTCGGCCGACTGTATCTTGGCATTGCGGGCATTCGCCTGCTTTTCCATTTCGGCTTTCATGTGGATAAACTTCTCTTTCACTTCGAGCAGCTTGTTTTTCTTAATTACTTCGGCTTCTTTTTCGGCCTCTTCCAAAATCGTTTTCGACCGAGTCGCCAGCAGATAGCGGTTCACCAAAAAGACCACAAGCCCCCCTATGACCAAACCGCCAATTACTGAAAAAATCAATAGTATGTAATTCATCTTTTCTAAATTATAGTTATAAAAAAAGCACTACCAACCTGTCCTTTCGAAGGACCTGTCGCAGTGCAGGAATTATCTCTCTTTTCCGTACCGTTATTCTCCGGTATGTCCGTCTAATATCTTCGCAGCCTCGGCTTCAAGTTTTCTTAAATCGGCCAGCAAGGTTTTACGGTCTTGTACCATTTCACAGTACAATCGAGCCATCTCTACCGCCACCATCGCCATCATAGATTCCGAATCCATCAATCCGTCTTTATACTTGTCCTTATAAAAAGCCCAACGCTTGTTGAACAAGTCGGCAGCATCTCTCCAATATTTTTCGTCCGCTCCATAATCGACCCGCAAGGCTAACGGGGTTTTCAGATCGGCGATCCTCAGAGTTATTTTTAATTTATCATCGTTCATAGCATCTATTCATTCAAGAGTGAGATGCATTTATCGATTTCCCGCACTAATCTGGCAAACCTGACTTTTGTTTCTTCGGTACTCGAACCATCTTGCCCCGCAACCGTCTTCGAGAGTTTCAAATTTCCATATCTTTTCTCCAACTCTTCGTACTTACTTTGCAAAGCTTGCATCTCTTGTTTCTGATGCATCAACTGCTCTTTCAAAATACCGTTTTCGTTCTCGAAAGCCTTACATAAATCACTCATAGCATGAAACTTAGCAATCAGTGAATCTATTATGTCTTTCGAACTTCCGGCCATTATCCCACCAAATTTCTATACAAATATAGGTATTTCCCGCCAAAAGCTGTAACATCGACCCAATTATTTCTTTTTTTCTCTCTTTTATTACAAATTTTAAATTTATTTATCTCTTATCGCCAAACAACGATATAGAAAGAAATCAATCAAAAACAGCTGTTCAAAACTGGGAGTAAATGAAAGGAACCAGTTCGCTCGAACGCACCTGCAAAACAAAGAAGAGTACCAGCGCCAGAATAGCTGCCTTAACTACCAGCGGCGACCACGAAAGCTCGCGTTGCAGCCACTGCGACCAGCGATGCGGGGCAAAATGGAGCAGATAACCGACTACCAAAGCCACGAATATAACGGCGTATCCCGACACGAAGGAGGGAATGGCTTCGGGACGGAAGTTGGTGAATATCTGGGTTAATATCTGTCCGGCAACATCAAGAGAAGGCGACCGAAAGAATATCCAGCCGGCGGCCACAACATGGAACGTGAGCAAAACATGAAAGAAATGGCGGATAATACCCGGGCGATCGTCTTTCGCCACAGGGAATATACGCCGGTAAACTTTATGGACAATCAACAAAACGCCATGCCAAGCACCCCATATCACAAAAAGCCACGAAGCTCCATGCCAAAGTCCACCCAGCACCATAGTTATGAACAAATTGAAATAGGTACGGACTTTGCCTCGACGATTCCCGCCCAAAGATATATAGAGATAGTCTCGCAACCAACTCGACAAAGAGATATGCCAGCGACGCCAGAACTCGGTAATAGAACCCGACTTATAGGGAGAATCGAAATTGATTTTAAAACGATACCCCATAAGCAAGGCTATGCCGATAGCCATATCGGAATAACCCGAAAAATCACAGTATATCTGCAAGGTATAGCCATAGACACCCATAAGATTCTCGAACCCAGTATAGAGCATGGGATTGTCGAAAATGCGGTCTACGAAATTGACACTAATGTAGTCGGAGATAACCACCTTTTTAATCAATCCGCACATGACGAGAAAAAGACCTTCACCCAACAGCATAGGTGTAATCTCCAACGGACGGTGTATCTGAGGGACAAAGTCTTTCGCCCGAACTACGGGACCCGCCGCCAACGGAGGGAAGAACGAGAGGTAAAAAACATAATCTCTCAAATTCGTCACCGGGGACATTTGCCGCCGATACACATCTATAATATAGCTCAACGAACGGAAAGTGAAAAAAGAGATACCGATGGGCAACACAATATCCAACGGCTCGAAAGGCTCACGGGTGAAATCGGCAATCGTACCCAGTAACAAGTTGGTGTATTTGAAATAACAGAGCATGCCCAAATTGACCGCCATGCTCATCAAAACGAAAAATCGACGCATCCATTTCCACGAAACCCAACCTAAAAGCCGCCCCAACGAATAGTCCGAAAGGGCGACGAAAAGCAACAACAGGAAACACAGCCCACTCGATTTATAATAGAAATAGAGAGAAAAAAGTATCACGAAGTAGATACGCAAAGTATCGCGCCTCGCCAACAACCTGTATATCCAGATAAATCCGACGAAAAGAAACAGAAACAATCCGGTATTGAACATGAGCGGATTCTGCCCGTCATAAACGAATAAATCCACGACTTTCGATACGTCGATACTTTCCCAAAAGGAGATCGCACCGGTCTTTATATTATTGAGCCACTCTATCCACATATTCCTGATAAGCTTTCATAAGAGCACGATACAACATTTCGCCCTGCACCCGATAGCCCGTCTCGGTGCAATGGGTACGGTCATAGGCCATGAACCCGGCCTTCCGCCATTGCGAGGACGAACCTTCGCCTCCGGCAATTTCGTACCAATCCCAACAAGCCAGCCGATGCTCCACCGCATAGGAACGAATCGTTTCCCGAACGAGTTTTACCCGAGCATTCGGCGTATAATAAACTCTACGTTTTTTATTTACGCGACGCACCCGACGCCGAGCACATTCGGCCGGAGTAGTCAGCAAAATTTGAGCCTGCGGACAATCTTTTCGCAAAGACGAAACGACGGTATCGATCTGTTTATATAACTCGTCGCGGGTCAAAGAGGTGGAAAACGACTCATTCGTACCCAACGACAAAACAATAAGCGACGGCGAGAGTGCTGCCACTTGCTCGGAAAAGCCGGGAATGGCAGCATAACTACTGTAAAAAGCCCCGTTGTTGCCGATAGTGTGGTAAAGAATTCCGCTCTCACCGGTTTCAAGGCTCGCTCCATAAATGGCCAAAGGCGTCTCTTTCGAGACGGCTTCTCCCGTAAGATGAACACTACACACGGACTCCTCCCACGAAAAATGGGTCAAAAAAGGTAATCGGGTTTCACCCTCCACCAAAAAGGGTTCTGAAATTACTCCCGGAAAAGAGTCAACCGGCGCATGGAACAAACGAACTTTCTTGAAACCTGCACAGTCATCGGTCTTACTAAGCGTGGAAACCGTCAAATCAATGCGACCGTTACGGGGTACAATAGCTATACCGCCTACTCCCGGTGTATAGTTACTATACTTCCGCCCTACACAACGAGAAAAATTCCAACTTCCGTCCGCCACGACCGAATAATCTCTCGGTTCATTGGTCTTCGCTAACTTCAAAGGA
>ERZ780053.595-NODE-595-length-13024-cov-6.67684_pt1 | contig 13024 bp, 10 predicted proteins | sample MGYA00511088_ERZ780053 | MGnify/ENA primary metagenome ERZ780053 (study PRJEB29588, sample SAMEA2150866) | human gut metagenome | biome: human gut; feature: human-associated habitat; material: faeces | place: Denmark | collected 2008/2010 ...
TACAAAGTTACTACAAAAAAGTGGAATACGGAAGAATGAAGTAATAGAATTGATTTACAGAGGTTTCATTTAAGCTGCCGATTCTCTCCAACGCCACCACAATCCTTGCAAAAGCCAAATCAAGACGTCGCTACGTTACTTGTTCGTAACCACACCATATAAGTGACGAAATGGGTAAGAATGGTAAAACAAGACATTGTGATATAGTGAGTTACTGACAACTCACGCAATAAATCCGGTTACGGAAAAAGATTGCGCCGTTCCTCCGTGTTTTGCGTACCGACGAAGGATTCTTCACCGACTAATTTTGAACCTAAAAAAATTAAGGACGATGAAGAGTACATTTTCAGTTATCTACTACCTCAAACGTCAGGTAGTGAAAAAGGACGGGACAGTACCCGTCATGGGACGTATCACGGTGGACGGAAGCCAAACACAGTTCAGCTGCAAACTGACCGTCGATCCCAAGCTGTGGGACACCAAAGGAGGACGTGTCACGGGCAGAAGCACGGCTGCACTCGAAACGAACCGTATGCTCGACAAGATGCGCGTACGCATCAACAAGCACTATCAGGAAATCATGGAGCGTGACAACTTCGTCACTGCGGAAAAGGTGAAAAACGCCTTTCTCGGACTGGAACACCGCTACCACACGCTGTTGCAGGTGTTCCGGCAACACAACGAGGACTATGCCAAGCAGGTGGAGGCAGGCATGAAAGCCAAAGGCACGTTTAACAAGTACAAGATCGTTTACAAGCACCTGCAAGAGTTTCTCACCATCCGCTACCATGTGAAGGACATTGCCCTGAAAGAGCTTACACCCGCTTTCATTTCCGATTTTGAAATGTTCCTGCGCACGGACAAACACTGCTGCACCAATACCGTGTGGCTGTATGTCTGCCCGCTTCGGACGATGGTGTTCATCGCCATCAACAATGAGTGGCTCACGCGCGACCCGTTCCGTGAGTATGAAATCAAGAAGGAGGAAACGACCCGCAGCTTTCTGACGAAAGATGAAATCCGCCTGCTGATGGAAGGCAAGCTGAAGAATGCGAAGCAAGAACTGTATCGTGATTTATACCTATTCTGCGCCTTCACGGGCTTGTCGTTCGCCGATATGCGCAACCTGACGGAAGAGAATATCCGCACCTACTTTGATGAACACGAGTGGATAAACATCAACCGCCAGAAGACGGGTGTGGTGTCCAACATCCGTATGCTCGACATAGCGAAGCGCATCATCGACAAATACCGTGGGCTGTGCGGGGACGGCAGGATATTCCCCGTACCCCACTATAACACGTGCCTTGCCGGAATCCGGACCGTCGCCAAGCGTTGCGGTATCACCAAGCATATTACATGGCATCAAAGCCGCCATACGGCCGCCACGACGGTGTTCCTCTCCAACGGCGTACCTATCGAAACGGTCAGTTCCATGCTGGGACACAAGAGCATAAAGACAACGCAGATATACGCGAAAATAACCAAAGAGAAGCTCAATCAAGACATGGAGAACCTTGCCGCGAGATTGAACCAAATCGAGGAATTTGCAGGTTGTACCATCTAAAACAGAGAAGCCATGAAACGTGACATAATCATCATTGAGGACAAGGCGGTCAGCGTAACCGGTAACGATGTATGGATGACCGCCGGAGAAATCGCCGGACTGTTCCACACAGGTGTCCCGGCAGTGAACGCCGCCATTAAAGCCATCCTCAAAGCGGACGTGTTGAGTGACTACGAGGTATGCCGCTACATTCAACTTGAAAACGGTCTGTATGCGGATGTTTACTCGCTTGAGATCATCATCCCCGTCGCTTTCAGATTGAACACCTACTGCACGCACGTGTTCCGCACGTGGCTGGTGTGTAAAGCTCTCTCGAAAGAAAAGCGACAGGCATACGTGATGTTCATACAGAACGGGAAAGCCGGGTATTGCTGAACACGCATACGTGCCAACAAAAAGGAAACGGACAGCCTAATTTGAGTTGTCCGTTTCCTTTTTGTTCGTTTTCATGCTTCCTTTATTCTATTGGCTTGCGGTAATTCGCCTCCAGCAGTTCACGCAATCCCGATTCGGGGTAAAGCACTTTTCCTCCTAAAAGGATGAAGGGCAACACCCTGTTGTTGCGGTATTCCTGCAAGGTACGGCGGCTCACACGGAGCAACTCCGCCACCTCCCTGTCCGTCAGGTAACGTTCCCCGTCCAGCGGCGGACGGTAGTTTTCCAAAAATGCGGAGAGCCATTTAGAGCCTTTGCGCATATTCTGCACCACGGTGGCAAGCGGCTCGTCCTCCAGTGTAAAAACATTGTTGTTCTCGTTCATCATGACTTTGGATTCAGTGGGTGAATAACAAGATTATCTGCCGCCGGGATAGAGCGTACCGATAAGCGGAATCAGCCTCTTGACTTCTTCCTGCTTGTAATAGAACCTGCGGTTTATCTGCGAGTAGCCGATAAGCCGTTTGTCGCGTAACGTCTGCAACGTGCGCGGGCTGATTCTCAACTGCCCGCAGACTTCCTCGCCCGTGAGCCATCTTTCCAGCCGCCCTCCGTCGTTCTTGCGCTTCAGGGCGGCAACCTTCTCCGAGAGGGCATTGAAGGACGCCAACATCATCTCGAAGGTCTTTTTCTCGATAGATACAATTTCCATATTCAAAACATTTCTGGTTTGCCGCAAAGGTAACGCCATCCTCATGAACGCATATCGTTTCCCACTGAAAGGCTGTATGTTGCGCCATCTGTCCGGGTTACGGAGCCATTTCCGATAAAAATCTTACGTGAGACACGTAGTGAGCTGTTAAAGCCCCTTTTGTTTATTGCCGAATTTTGCCGCAGAAACCAAAAGAAAGGACTGAATATGAAAGTAATAACGATGGAAAGTTCCGTCTTCACCGCATTGACGGAACAGATAGCCGAGATAGCGGCACACGTGCGTGCCGTTTCCGGCGAAAGAAAGGAAAAATCCGCAGACAGGTTGCTCACCACCCGTGAGGCGGCGCACCTGCTGAATGTGAGTACCCGCACCCTCCAGCGTATGCGCAGCGAGCATCGCATCGGCTATGTGGTGCTGCGCGGCAAGTGCCGCTACCGCCAGTCTGAAATCGACCGCCTGCTTGCGGACTGCACCGTCATGGAAGACGCGGCGACACCGACGGAAATGAAACGCAACCATACGCTGCGCACGGGAGGCGGCAAACCCAAAGGAAGGAGGACGTGACGTATGGAACTGCTTACCCGAAACAATTTCGAGAGCTGGATGCAGAAACTGGTTGAACGGCTCGACCGTCAGGACGAACTGCTGCTCTCCTTGCAACCGTCCGGCAAAACCCCAAACCCGATGGAACGTATCAGGATGTTCGACAACCAAGACCTCTGTATGCTGCTCCAGATCAGCAAGCGCACCCTACAACGCTACCGCAGCATCGGCGCGTTGCCGTATAAGACGCTCGGCAAAAAGACCTATTACAGCGAGGAGGACGTGCTGACGTTCCTTTCCGGACACGTAAAGGACTTCAAAAAAGAAGATATAGCCTTCTACAAGGCTCGTATCCATAATTTCTTTCAAAAATAACCCATTAAAACATTTTTCAAATGGCAAAGAAAAAAAGTGAAAAGGACGTGCTGATAGTCCGTGACGAGAAGACGGGCGAAATCAGCGTGGTAGCCGGGCTGGATGCCGACGGTTCCCCCAAGCGTACCCCCGCGAAAGCGGAGAACGCGCAGAGTTTCCTGCAATTCGACCGCCACGGCGATGTGCTGGACAACTTCTTCAAAAACTTCTTCCGGCAGTGCAAGGAACCCAGCCGCTTCGGTTTCTACCGTGTCGCGGCAGACCAAGCCGACAAACTGATGGAGGTGATGAAAGACCTGCTGAAAGACCCCGAAGCCAACAAGGAACTGCTTGCGCCCCACAAGGTGGACACTTCCGGCTACGAAAAGCAGGTGAAGGAAGAACAGACCGCCGAAAAGACGGAGCAGACGGAACAAAAGCAGGAAGAGCAGCCCAAAGAAAAACAAGAACAGGAAGAAATGGAAAAGAAGCAGGAACAGAATCAGGAAAGCCCGCAACAACAGGCACAGGGCAGACGGGGCTACCAGCCCATCGACGAGAGCAAAATCAACTGGCAGGAGTTGGAAGAGAAATGGGGCGTGAAACGTGACGACCTTGAAAAGTCCGGTGACCTTCAGAAGATGCTCAACTACGGCAAATCCGACTTGGTAAAGGTGTCGCCCAAGTTTGGCGGCGAGGCTTTTGAACTGGACGCCCGCCTTTCCTTTAAGAAAGACGGTGAAGGCAATGTCAGCCTCGTGCCGCACTTCATCCGCAAGGAGCAGAAACTCGACGAGTACAAGGAACACAAGTTCTCCGACGAAGACCGTAAGAACCTGCGCGAAACGGGCAACCTCGGCAGGGTCGTGGACATCGTGGACAGGGAAACGGGTGAAATCATCCCCTCGTTCATCAGCATAGACCGCAAGACAAATGAAATCACGGACATACCAGCGAACAAGGTACGCATACCGGAACGCATCGGAAAAACGGAAATCACCAAGCAGGAACAGGATATGTTGCGTGCCGGGCTACCTGTACGCGACAAGCTCATCGAACGCAACGACGGCAGGAAGTTCGTCACCACTCTTCAAGTGAACGTCGAGCAGCGAGGCGTGGAGTTCGTACCGGGAACCGGCAGGTCGCCCCGTACCGCCCAGACGCAGGAAGCCAAGAACAATCCCACGCAGGGACAGGCTCAGGGCATGGAAAATTCCGCAGCCCCACAGAAAGAGCAACGCCGCAACACGTGGACGAACGCTGATGGTAGCATCCGCCCCATCAGCAAATGGAGTGGCGTGAACTTCACCGACCAGCAGAAAGCCGATTACGCAGCGGGTAAGGCGATAAAGTTGGAGAACGTGACAGACAAACAGGGTTTCCATGCCACGATGTATATCAAGTTCAACCCGGAGAAAGGTCGTCCTTATCGCTACGACACCAATCCTGACAACGCACAGAAGGTAGCCCCCTCCAACGAAAGCCGCACACAGGTGGCGGTGAACAGCGAGGGCAAGACCAACGAGGCGACCAAGAACCTGAAAGAGCCGTTGCAGAAGGGACAGACCGCTCCGAAGGACGACAAGCAGCAACAGCAGCAGGAGAAACCACAGAAGAAAAACAATAAGGGCATGAAGATGTAATCTCCCGTGTCCGCCACTAAATCCAAAGTAACAATTCATAAAAAAAGTAATCAGCATGAAGACAATCATTGCAGAAAAGCCATCCGTGGCACGTGAGATTGCCCGCATCGTGGGCGCGACAAAAAGAGAGGAAGGATATTTCGAGGGAGGCGACTACGCCGTGACATGGGCATTCGGACACCTCGTCCAGCTTGCCATGCCCGACGGCTACGGCATACGCGGCTTCGTCCGCGACAACCTGCCCGTCATCCCCGGAACCTTCACGCTCATTCCCCGTCAGGAAAAGACGGAGAAGGGCTACAAACCCGACAGCGGCGTGGTGTCGCAGATAAAAATCATCGCCCGTCTTTTCAAGGAAAGCGAGCAGATCATCGTGGCGACCGATGCAGGGCGTGAGGGTGAACTTATCTTCCGATACCTCTACCATTATATCGGATGTACCACGCCTTTCGTGCGCCTTTGGATAAGCTCGCTTACCGACAAGGCTATCCGCGAGGGACTGCGCAACCTTGAAGCAGGAAGCAAGTATGACAGCCACTAACATGCCGCCAAAGCACGGAGCGAATCCGACTGGCTTGTGGGCATCAACGGCACGCAGGCACTCTCCATCGCCGCCGGACACGGCACATATTCCGTCGGACGGGTGCAGACACCCACGCTGGCGATGGTGTGCGCACGTTATTGGGAGAACCGCCGTTTCACGGTTGAACCGTTCTGGCAGCTCCATATTGCCACTGACGATGGCAACGGCGAAGTGGTGAAATTCTCTTCTTCCGAGAAATGGAAAGAGAAAGAACCGGCGACGGAACTATATAATAAGGTGAAGGAAGCAGGCACAGCTACTGTAACGAAAGCAGAACGTAAGGAGAAGATAGAGGACACTCCGCTTCTGTACGACCTGACCACGCTCCAGAAGGAAGCCAACGCCAAGCACGGCTTCACGGCGGAGCAGACACTCGAAATCGCGCAGAAGCTCTACGAGAAGAAACTTATCACCTATCCGAGAACCGGAAGCCGCTACATCCCCGAAGACGTGTTCGTGGAAATTCCCAAGTTGCTCGCCTTCATCGGCAACCTGCCCGAATGGAAAGACAAAGTCAATCCGAAGGCAGTGCCTACACGCCGCAGCGTGGACGGCGGCAAGGTAACAGACCACCATGCCCTGCTCGTCACGGGAGAGAAACCGCTGTTCCTCTCCAAAGAAGATAATACCGTCTATCAGATGATTGCCGGACGCATGATTGAGGCTTTCTCTGAAAAATGCGTCAAAGACACCGCTACTGTTACGGCGGAGTGTGCCGGAGTGGAGTTCGTGGCAAAAGGCAGCATCATCAAACAAGCCGGGTGGCGTGCCGTCTATGTCGAGGAAGAGAAAGAGAAAGAGGAAACCATCATCCCCGGCTGGCAGGAAGGCGATACGCTGGCACTGAAAGCCGCTTCCATCACGGAGGGAAAGACCAAACCCAAGCCGCTGCATACCGAAGCCACCCTGCTGTCCGCAATGGAAACGGCAGGCAAGGAGATTGAGGACGACGCACTGCGGCAGGCATTGAAGGACTGCGGCATCGGCACGCCTGCCACCCGTGCCGCCATCATCGAAACGCTCTTCAAACGCGGTTACATGGAGCGTTGCAAGAAGTCACTTGTACCCACCGAAAAAGGACTTGCCCTCTATTCGGTTGTGAAGACGATGCGCATCGCCGACGTCGCCATGACGGGCGAATGGGAGAAGGAACTGGCACGCATCGAGCGCGGGGAACTGCCCGCCGATACCTTCCGCAAGGAGATAGAGGCGTACACAAAGGAGATTGCCTCCGAATTGCTCTCGTGCGACAAACTGTTCGCCCGCAGGGATTCCGGATGCAAGTGTCCCCAGTGTGGAACGGGCAGTATGCAGTTCTACGGCAAGGTTGTCCGCTGCGACAACGCGGAGTGCGGGCTGCCCGTGTTCCGCCTGAAGGCAAACCGTACCCTCACCGATGACGAGATCAAAGACCTGCTCACCGACGGACATACGAAGCTGCTCAAAGGCTTCAAGAGCAAGCAGGGCAAGAGCTTCGATGCCGTGGTTGCCTTTGACGGGGACTACAACACGACTTTCGTGTTCCCCGAAAGGAAAAGTAAGGCAACTTCTACGAGAAGAAGGAAATAATGAGTAACTTTGCCACTGATTCAGAGTAATGAACTGTTCTTCGATACCGGATTACACTCATACTTTGGATTTAGTGGTGGCACTCGGAGGGATACCGAGTGCCTTTTCTTTCTCCTTTCAGACAGTTATCCCGGTCATTATCTACCAATCCACTAAATTCCAAAGTAATGAACAACAAGAAGAAAAACGAAGGACAGACCGACTTTTCCTACTACGGTCTGTACCTGCTGGACTATCTCAGAACGAACAAATTTGAACAGGCGACCGACGAAGCCTTCATCCGTGAACGCGCCGACCGTGCCGCAGGAACGTATGAACGGGCAATGCTCGAAGGCTATCCTGCTGCTGGTGCGCAGGAACTGGCGATGAACACATTGCTGGAGGGGCTTCGCTACTCCAAGTACGCCATCCTGCGCGAAGTCGTGGAAAACGAGTTTGCCGACGACGTGCCGGAAGCGGAGCGTGAATCCTTTACCCGGAAACTGCTGCCGCTTGTCGGAAACGTATTCTCCATTTATGACCTCTCGGACGACAATTTCGCCCTGTCGCCCGATTATGACCTGCTCTACACGGAGCTGACGGGGGCTGTCGTCCTTTATATAGAGGAATATGGCGTTTAACCGCAAACAAAGGTTGCGGGACAACATCGAGGCGATACGGACGGCATTCGTCCTTGACAAGGAACAGAGAACGGCGACAACCGAGGAACAGGCGATACTCCGGAAGTATTGCGGTTTCGGCGGGCTGAAATGTATTCTGAACCCTGCAAGGGAACTGACGGATGCCGTCCACTGGGCGAAATCCGACCTCGAACTGTTTGCCCCTACCGTGGAACTGCACAGGCTGATACGGGAGAACAGCCGGAACGACTTGGGGTACAAACGGTTTGTGGATTCGCTGAAAGCGTCCGTGCTGACAGCCTTCTACACACCGAAAGAGATAACAGACACCATAGCCGATGTGCTGGCGGATTACAGTGTCCACCCGTCGCGTGTGCTGGAGCCGTCGGCCGGTGTCGGCGTTTTCGTGGACGCCGTGCTGCGGCACAGTCCCAACGCGGATGTGATGGCGTTTGAAAAAGACCTCCTCACGGGTACTATCCTGCAACAGCTCCACCCCGACAAAAAGATGCGCATAGACGGTTTTGAGAAAATCGAAAAGCCGTTCAACAACTATTTCGACTTGGCAGTGTCCAACATCCCGTTCGGTGACATAGCCGTGTTTGACGCTGAATTTCAAAGGAGTGAATCTTTCGGCAGACGCTCATCACAGAAAGCCATCCACAACTATTTTTTCCTAAAAGGACTGGACACGGTGCGCGACGGCGGCATCGTGGCTTTCATCACGTCGCAGGGAGTGCTGAACAGTGCCAAGACCTCCGTGCGCAACGAACTTTTTAGTCAGGCGAATCTGGTATCGGCAATCCGACTGCCCAACAACCTGTTTTCGGATAACGCGGGGACAGAGGTGGGCAGCGACCTGATAATTCTGCAAAAGAACCTGCACAAGACGGAAATGTCGCAGGATGAACGGCTACTGACCGTGATACAGACGGATACGAAGACAAACCTGACGGACAACGCCTATTTCATCCACCATCCCGAACGTATCGTGCATACGACCGCGAAACTCGACACCGATCCTTACGGCAAGCCCGCAATGGTCTATCTGCACGAAGGCAAAACCGCAGGCATCGCCGGGGATTTGCGCCGTATGCTTGACGAGGACTGTCATTTCAGGCTTGCCATGCGCCTGTATTCGGGCGCAATCGGGCAGGCACGGGAACGGCTTGCCGTTGAAACAAAGGTGGAACCCCAAACTGCAAAGCTGGAAACGGTATCTTCGGCACGGGCAGAAGAAATCCACGTGGATAAACCGCAGACACAACCGATAAAGGAAAAACCGGAAATAGAGCCACGCCAACAAAATCACTCGGCAGCCGTGCAGCTCACCCTGCTTGACCTTTGGGGAATGCCCATAGAAGAACCTGTCAAAAAGAAAAAGACGGCGAAGAAAGGAAACACGACAAAACGAACTGTACCTAATCCTAAGCCGCAGGTTACGGCTGTACCTCCTGTTGAAACCGCCAAAGCTATAAACGGGAACAAGGAAACAAAGCCGGAGAATACCGTTAAACAAAGCGGCCCTGACGATATTTATGCCACACTGGACTGGGAAACCAATCCTCCCATCAACGGCTTTTACGAGATGATGATGGGTTTGACACCGGAACGGCGAAAGGAGCTTCGAAGGCTGGCTGCGGAACATCAAGAGAAACAACGGGTAGGCGGCACGTATGTAAAAGCCACTCCTGCCATACCGGAAAAAGAAGCGAGGAAACAGCCCGAAGCACAGCAGGAAGTCACCCCCGATCACGTTACGGACAATAATGCAAGTGTGAAACCGGCGACTTCCCTTTTCCCGGAATTTGAAACGGAAAAGCCGAAGGAGGAACCTCTCGACCTTTCTCCCCGTCCGTTTAATGGTATACTGGAGCCGCACCACCGTGACGGCTCGATGGTGTTGGACGCTTCACGCAATCTCGGCTACCTGAAAGACATCACGCCTTACGGCGCGACATTCCAGCCGCTTGACCTGACCGGTTACCAGAAGGAGAAAGCTATGCTGTATGTGTCGCTCCGTGACACATACGAGCGTTTATACAACTACGAAGCGGAGTATCACGATGAAGGGGTGGCGCAACGTGAGGCATTGAACACCTGTTACGACGAGTTTGTCATGCGCTACGGCAACCTCAACGCCAAACAAAACGTGAAGTTAGTGATGATGGATGCCGGCGGGCGCGACATCCTTTCGCTGGAACGTGCAGAGGACGGCAAGTTTGTCAAGGCGGACATCTTCGAGCGTCCCGTTTCCTTCTCGGTGGAGAACCACGCCAATGTCGGTTCTCCCGAAGAAGCCTTGTCCGCTTCGCTCAACAAGTACGGTACGGTCAATCTCGACTATATGCGGGGAATAACCGACAGTACGGAAGAGGAACTGCTCAATGCCCTCAAAGGACGTATCTTCTACAATCCGCTCGTAACCGGTTACGAGATTAAAGACCGCTTCATTGCGGGGAACGTGATAGAGAAAGCGGAGCGCATAGAGGCATGGATAGGCGGTAATCCCGAAAACGAAAGATTGCCGGAGGTGAAACAGGCTTTGGAGGCTTTGAAGGAAGCCGAACCGCAGCGCATCGCCTTTGAAGACCTCGACTTCAACTTCGGTGAACGCTGGATTCCCACGGGCGTGTATGCCGCTTACACGAGCCATCTTTTCGACACGGACGTGAAAATCGCCTATTCCGCCAGCATGGACGAGTTTTCCGTGGCGTGTGGCTACCGCACCATGAAGATCACGGACGAATTTCTGGTAAAGGGCTATTACCGGAACTATGACGGTATGCACCTGTTGAAACACGCCCTGCACAACACCTGCCCTGATATGATGAAGTCCATCGGCAAGGACGAGAACGGCAATGACATCAAGGTGCGTGACAGCGAGGGCATACAACTTGCCAATGCCAAGATTGACGAAATCCGTAACGGATTCTCGGAATGGTTGGAAGAGCAGTCGCCGCAGTTCAAGGAACGGCTGACGACGATGTACAACCGCAAGTTCAACTGTTTCGTGCGACCGAAGTATGACGGCTCGCACCAGACCTTCCCCGACCTCAATCTGAAAGGATTGGCAAGCCGTGGTATTCAAAGCGTTTATCCGTCGCAGAAGGATTGCGTCTGGATGATAAAACAGAACGGCGGCGGAATATGCGACCATGAAGTCGGAACAGGTAAGACGCTGATAATGTGCATTGCAGCGCATGAAATGAAGCGTCTGAACTTGGCGCATAAGCCGATGATTATTGGTCTGAAAGCCAATGTCGCGGAGATTGCCGCCACTTATCAAGCTGCCTATCCCAACGCCCGTATTCTCTACGCTTCGGAAAAGGACTTCTCGACCGTCAACCGTGTGCGGTTCTTCAACAACATCCGAAACAATGACTATGATTGCGTCATCATGTCGCACGACCAGTTCGGCAAGATACCGCAATCACCGGAGTTGCAGCAGCGTATCCTGCAAGCGGAGCTTGACACGGTGGAGGAAAACCTCGAAGTGTTGCGTGAGCAGGGAAAGAACGTGTCGCGGGCGATACTGAAAGGGCTGGAGAAGCGCAAGCACAACCTTGTGGCTAAATTGGAGAAGGTGGAACACGCCATCCAATCGCGCACGGACGACGTGGTGGATTTCAAACAGATGGGCATCGACCACATCTTCATAGATGAATCGCACCAGTTCAAAAATCTGACCTTCAACACGCGCCACGACCGTGTAGCGGGACTGGGCAACTCGGAAGGAAGCCAGAAGGCTCTCAATATGCTCTTCGCCATCCGCACCATACAGGAGCGCACGGGCAAAGATTTGGGAGCTACGTTCCTCTCCGGCACGACCATCAGCAACTCGCTGACGGAGCTGTACCTCCTGTTCAAGTACCTGCGCCCGAAGGAGCTGGAGCGGCAGGACATCCGCTGTTTCGATGCGTGGGCGGCGATATTCGCCAAGAAGACCACCGACTTCGAGTTCAACGTGACGAATAACGTGGTGCAGAAAGAGCGTTTCCGCTACTTCATCAAAGTGCCGGAACTTGCCGCCTTCTACAACGAGATAACGGACTACCGCACGGCGGAGGATGTGGGCGTGGACCGTCCGCACAAGAACGAGATACTGCACCACATACCGCCTACGCCTGACCAAGAGTATTTCATCAAGCAACTGATGGAATTTGCCAAGACAGGCGACGCCACCCTGCTGGGCAGGCTGCCGCTTTCGGAAACGGAGGAAAAAGCGAAGATGCTCATCGCCACGGACTATGCCCGCAAGATGGCTCTGGATATGCGCATGATAGACCCGCACTATGAAGACCACCCCGACAACAAGGCGAGCCACTGTGCCAAGATGATCGCGGAGTATTACCGGAAGTACGACGCGCAGAAAGGCACGCAGTTCGTCTTCTCGGACTTGGGTACTTACCAGCCGGGCGACGGGTGGAACGTCTATTCGGAAATCAAACGCAAACTGACGGAGGACTACGGCATACCGCCTAATGAAGTCCGCTTCATTCAGGAGTGCAAGACCGACAAGGCGCGGAAGGCGGTTATAGACGCCATGAACGCCGGGACGGTGCGCGTTTTGTTCGGCTCTACCTCTATGCTCGGCACGGGTGTGAACGCTCAAAAACGGTGTGTCGCCATTCATCATTTGGATACGCCGTGGCGACCGTCCGACCTGCAACAGCGTGACGGACGCGGAGTTAGAGCCGGAAACGAGATAGCCAAGCACTTCGCCGGGAACAATGTGGATGTAATCATCTATGCGGTGGAAAAGTCGCTGGACAGCTACAAGTTCAACCTCCTGCACTGCAAGCAGACTTTCATCAGCCAGCTCAAAAGCGGTGCGATGGGTGCGCGTACCATCGACGAGGGTGCGATGGACGAGAAGTCGGGCATGAACTTCTCGGAGTACATGGCGTTGCTCTCCGGCAACACCGACCTGTTGGACAAGGCGAAATTGGAGAAGCGCATTGCCTCGCTCGAAGGGGAACGCAAGTCGTTCAACAAAGGCAGGCGTGATTCGGAGTTCAAGCTGGAGTCTAAGACCGGCGAACTGCGCCACAA
>ERZ780053.596-NODE-596-length-13015-cov-3.65239_pt1 | contig 13015 bp, 10 predicted proteins | sample MGYA00511088_ERZ780053 | MGnify/ENA primary metagenome ERZ780053 (study PRJEB29588, sample SAMEA2150866) | human gut metagenome | biome: human gut; feature: human-associated habitat; material: faeces | place: Denmark | collected 2008/2010 ...
AAACCCCCCCGGAGGAAATATTCGGGGATGCAGGCCTCGTCCAGCAGCCACTTGGGCGTGGCCGATTCGTCTTTCTTCCCCGACCAGTCGTTGTAAAACAACCCGGCGGCATCCCGTGCGTTCCGGCGCGCCCAATCCATCCAGCGGATGAATATATCCACGTATTTCGGATCGCCGTCGAGGTCGTAAAGCGCCTGGTAGCCCCGCAACAACACCAGATAGAACCACGGCAAATCACGGTTCGCGGCCGCGCCGTCCGGCGTCTCCGGCAAATAGAATTTCCGGGCTCCTTCGGCCAGCCGGCGGGCATTGTCCAGATAAACACGATCGCCGGTATACCCATACAACGCGACGGCACCCTGCAGCAGCAACCCCGTATTATAGGAATAGACCGCCTTGTCCAGACGCGCTTCGGGCTGCGTGAGCCAGGAGTTCCAAACGATATCCAGTTCCGGATCGTGCAGGTAGGCATCCATCCAGTCGTAGAAACGGCGCCCGGCAGTCAGGTAATAGGGGTCTCCCGTCGCCCCGTACAGGTTGAGCGCCAGCAGCATCGCCTTACCGTTGGCGCACCCCGGCTTCTGGTTCTCTACCCCTTCGAGCCACGACACGGCGCCGTCGTGGTCGGGGCGCCAGCCGCTCAGGATGAAGGTCATCACCTGCTTGGCTTTTTCCAGGTGCGCGGGATTGCGGGTCACGCCGTAGGCCGCGACGTAGGCCAGGCCGACCAGCCCGTTGTCGTCGTAATAACGGTCGACCTTGCCCATCCTGACAGGATAGGCCTGATACCCGGCGGGCATGCGCCCGTCGTCGTAATACTGCTCAACAGCCATCACCATCGAATCAACATAGCTGCCGTATTTCACCGGATCAACTTCGGCCAGCGCGACCGCCGAGGTGAACACCCCGTCCATGGGCCACAGGAAGGAAACCTCCTGCGTGCTTTTCGCCCCGTCGTCGAAATAATTTACATCGGGACGGTAGCTATTGGGGTAATATTCCGAAAACAGGCCGTATTCCGGCACCCGGTACATGTCCCACACCTTGCGGAACATCTCTTCGGCAAACGCATAATGCTCCCCCGTTGCGGGGGTCGCTGCCTCCTGACGGCATCCCGACAGGCAACACGCAGCACCGAAGAATGCGGCAAAAAATACATTTTTCATCTTATCGTTACATTTGAATCAGTCCCTGCCGGAACAACCTCCTCAGAATTCGAGCCGCACGACGACCGGGAAATGATCCGACGGCGTCCGCGCCTCATAGCTGTGCAACGACACCTCCTTGGGGAATGCTCCGGACTTGATCTCCTCGTCGCTGCGGGTGGTCTGCGAACGGTAGGTGTCCGTCAGCACCCCGTAATCGTGCACACGCACCGAAGGCGACACGAAAATATGGTCGATACGGCTGTCGGTTTTCAGCGTGGGGTTGAAATTGTTGAACGTCCCGTTCGGGGCATAGCGTCTGGCCGCGGTTTGATACGAATCGGCCAGTATCCCCGAGGTGGTGAAGGTCGTATAGATGGGGTTGTTCTGGTCGACGTTGAAATCGCCCGAGAGGATCACGAACTCCCTGGGGCCGCAAATTTCGCGGAGCTTCGCGACGACCAGTTTGGCGCTCTCCTCGCGCGCCCGGACACCGACGTGATCCATATGCAGGTTGAAGAACCAGAACCGGCGCCTGGTCTGCCTGTCCAGGAAATGCCCCCATGTGCAAATGCGGGGCAGCGCGGCGTCCCACCCCTTGTTGGGACGGCCGGTAACTTCCGAGAGCCAGAAATGGCCTTCGTCCAGCAACCGGAAACGCTTCTTTTTATAGAATATGGGGGAATATTCGCCTTTGGCCTTGCCGTCGTCGCGCCCCACGCCGATATAGGCATAGTCGGGAAGCTGCGCCAGCATATCGTGCAACTGCCCGTCGAGCACCTCCTGGCTGCCGAAAATATCGAACCCCTGGAATTCGATCAGCCCGCATACCCAGGGGCAGCGGCGTTCCCAGCCGTTGCCTCGTTCGGCGTCGCCTTTATTGGCGTTACGGATATTGTAGGTGGCTACGGTCAGTTCCTGCGCAACGGCAGGGAGCAGCAGCACGGCGAACAGGGCGAGGGTCAGCAATCTTTTCATAGTAATGTTTTCGGGTTAACGGAATAATTATTTCGTTGTGCAAAGATATAAAAACGGGACTGGAATTCCTCAGTCAGGATCGGTGGTATAGCAATCCGGCAGGGAGAGGATGCCGTCGATCCGGTAGCCGTCCTCCCCGTGCCTGAGCAGCAATTCGGCTTTCCGGTATTTCCGGTTGAAATTATCCCACAGCAAGATCCGGTAAACATCCGTCCGAACGGAATCCTTTTCGATACGGAGATTTTCCAGCACACTTTCATCGCAGTCCTGCGCCTCCAGGAACGGATCGTAATCCAGCTCCATTTCCGCATACATCCGCTGCAACCGGCCGAACAACCGCGGGGTCAGGTATCGCCGCAGGATCGCCAGGCCTTCTTCATTATCACCATTCCGCAACCACGCGGCTATGTATTCCGCGTAAAACCGCCGCAGCATCCCCAGGGCGGAATCCGGCATGTTTTCCCCCGCATGCACGCCGTGCACCTTGTCCGCGGAATATCCCGTCCGGACAGCATTGCCGGCCCGTATCATCCCCGCAGGGCAAGGCGGACGGACGGATTCCCGGCTGCTGCTCCGGGCGCTTATTTCCGCGCCGACAGCCAACAGAGCCACCGTGGCTAAGAACATCATTATCTTGATTTTCATAATATTACGATTTAATTCCGGAATACGGCGCCCGGTGCCGCGCGGCTACCCCACATCGAATTCCCTGTGGCCGGGCACTACCGTGCGTAAAGGTAATAAAAACACCCGGAAAACAGCAAGGTTGACAGCCGGAAAAACAGCCGGCAGGCACAAAGGCCCGGATATTCGCGCCCGCAACACAAAAAATCGCACCAGACATGCATACTTTCAGGCCGCAGGCCGCATCGTTCGGTTATTTTTACTATCTTTGCTGGGCTAAATACCGGTACCGAATGCAACCAGTGAACCGAACCTCCGACTCCCAAGGGCAGCCAGTCAGCACGAACCTGTCCGCAACCGGATTCCGGGAGCCGGGGTTCCGCAACCGGGTGCAACCGCAGGATCGGGGAAGGGCTCGCACCGCATGAACCGCACGCACCGCATGGCCGATTCCTGCGCAGAAAAATGCTGAAACCAACAAATAAATAGCAACCATGTACAGATACGACAACCGGGTGGTCATCACTCTCGATGCCGGAGGTACGAACCTCGTGTTCGGAGCCATGCAGGCCAACAAATTCATCGTCGAACCCATCACCATGCCGTCGAATGCGGACGACCTCGACAAATGCCTGGCAACGATGGTCGAAGGCTTCCAGGCCGTGATCGACAAACTGGAGGCCAAACCCGTCGCCATCAGCTTCGCATTCCCGGGCCCGGCCGATTATCCCAACGGCATCATCGGCGGTTACCTGCCCAATTTCCCCTCGTTCCGCGAAGGCGTGGCGCTGGGGCCCTTCCTCGAATACAAATTCGGCATTCCGGTATTCATCAACAACGACGGCGACCTGTTCGCCTATGGCGAAGCACTGGGCGGCGCCCTGCCCGAGGTAAACGCCAAGCTCGAAGCCCTGGGCTGCCCGAAACGCTACAAAAACCTGGTGGGCTACACCTTCGGCACGGGCTTCGGCATCGGTGTGGTGGTCAACAATCAACTCAACCGCGGCGACAACTCGTGTGTCGAGACCTTCTGCCTCAAACACAAGAAGATGCCCGACATCATCGTCGAGGACGGCGTGGCAGTACGCGCCATCAAGCGGGTCTACGGCGAGGTCTCGGGCGACGTAAAACACGCGTTCGAGCCGAAGGACATCTGCGAGATCGCCGACGGCAAACGTCCCGGCGATGTCGAAGCGGCCAAACAGGCCTTCGCCGAGTTGGGCGAGATCGCCGGCGACGCCATGGCAACGGCCGTGACGCTGGTGGACGGGCTCATCGTCATCGGCGGCGGCATCACCGCAGCCCGCAAGTACATCATGCCCAGTCTGCTGAAAGAACTGCGCGGCAAGATGCACACCATCACGGGCGAGGAGTTGAACCGCGTGCAGATGAAGGTCTACGACCTGGACAACGAGGAAGAATTCAAGGAGTTCGCCAAGGGCGACCAGCGTGCGCTGAAGGTTTACGGCACGGATCGTTACGTGGCATACGACCCCCAGAAACGCATCGGAGTCATGATCTCGAAACTCGGGGCGAGCAATGCCATCTCGGTGGGTGCCTACGCATTCGCCCTGAGCCAGCTCGACGCACAGAAACAACAATAATTCTTTACAGCATCAGGGAATAAAAAATTATGTATAAGTTCCAACCCATTCTCAAATCGACAATCTGGGGCGGCGAAAAGATCGTCCCCTACAAGCACATCGCCTCCGACCAGAAGCAGGTCGGCGAAAGCTGGGAACTTTCGGGCGTCAAGGGTAACGAATCGGTCGTAGCGGGAGGCCCCGAGGCGGGCACCACCCTGCCCGGGCTGATCGCACGCCACGGCGCGGCATTGCTCGGCAAGGCCAATGCAGCACGCTTCGGGCAGGAGTTCCCGCTGCTGATCAAGTTCATCGACGCACGGCAGGATCTCTCGATCCAGGTGCACCCGAACGACGCACTGGCATGGGAGCGCCACAAATCGAAAGGCAAGACCGAGATGTGGTACGTCGTGGACGCCGACAAAGGCGCACGCCTGCGCTCGGGATTCGCCAAGCAGGTGACGCCTGCCCAGTACGAAGCCAGCGTCGCGGACAACACCATCACCGACCTGCTCGCCGAATATGAAATACACCCCGGCGACCTCTTTTTCCTGCCGGCCGGACGCGTTCACAGCATCGGAGCCGGGGCGTTTATCGCCGAGATACAGCAGACCTCAGACATCACCTACCGCATCTACGATTTCAACCGCAAGGATGCCGACGGCAACACCCGCGAGCTGCACACCGAACTGGCGAAGGGCGCCATCGACTACACCGTACTGCCCGATTACCGGACGCATTACCAGAAGGCGCAGGATCGCGAAGTGGAACTGGTGTCGTGCCCCTATTTCACCACCTCGCTCTACGACCTGACCGAAGCGCAGACCATCGACTATTCGGCATTGGATTCGTTCGTCGTCGTGATCTGCGTCGAAGGCAAGGGAACACTCTGCGACGACTCGGGCAACGAAATGCCGATCCACCAGGGAGAGACCGTGCTGCTCCCCGCCACGGTAAAATCGCTCCGCGTGATTCCAGGGGGAAACCTGAAAATGCTGACCAGCTACATCAAATAAACAGGCAACACCCGTCGTCGAAAAATCCCCGGCAGCCGATAATTGCCGGGGATTTTATTTTCGGTCAAGCGGCATAGTTGTAAATTCAATGAGTAACAAAACATCCGATCGTAAAAATACTTACTAAAAACCTCATCAAAAGAAAAAAGTTTTATTTTTACGCGATTCCGTTGCAGGACTGCGTTCTTTTTAGTACCTTTGGGGTGTGCAACCGTAATAGCGCGGAAACAGCAGAAAATCGTACGCCATGAAGGAGAATTTAAGAGAGATCGCATCGCATTTCGCCTTGGAAGGCCCCGTCACGGCCATCGACTCACTGGGCGAAGGATTCATCAACGACACATTCATCGTCCGCACCGAAGCAGATGCCCCCGACTACATCCTCCAACGCAAGAACAAGGCCGTTTTCCCCGACGTGCCGGCCATGATGGACAACATCCGCCGGGTCACGGAACACATCCGCCGCGGCGTCATTGCGGCCGGAGGCGACCCGCGGCGCGAGGGGATGACCGTCGTCCCGGCAAAGGACGGGCACCTGTACCACGTCGACGCGGAAGGCGAATACTGGGCCGCGACGGTCTTCATCGACGACACGATAGCTTACAACAAGGCCGACTCCCCGGAGCTGGCCCGCAAGGGCGGCGAAGGCATCGGGAAATTCCAGTCCCAGCTGGACGATTTCACCGAACCGCTGGCGGAGACGATCAAAGGGTTCCATAACATCCGCCACCGTTTCGGACAATGGGACGCCGCCCTGGCCCGCGATGCCGCAGGGCGCAGAATACACCTCGCGGAGGAGATCGGCTGGATCGAGTCGCGGCGCGCCGAGATGCTCTCTTTCTGGTCGAAGGTCGAGGACGGTACGATCCCTACGCGCGTGACGCACAACGACACGAAGATCAACAACATCCTGTTCGACAAACAGGGCGAGGTGCTCTGCGCCATCGACCTCGACACGGTGATGGCCTCCACGTCGCTCAACGATTTCGGCGACGCGATCCGCTCTTACGCCAACACGGGCGACGAGGACGACCGCGACCTGTCGCGCGTCGGCATTTCGCCCGAAATGTTCAGCGCCTACACCGACGGATACCTCTCGCAACGTGCGGCGCAGCTCACCGAGACGGAAATCGGCCACCTGGCTTTCTCGGCACGGTATATCACGTTCGAACAGGTATTGCGCTTCCTGATGGACTACATCGACGGCGACACCTATTACAAGATAAAATACCCCGACCACAACCTCGTACGCACCCACGCCCAGTACCGCCTGCTGCAAAGCATGGAGGAACACTACGGCGAAATGTGCCGCATCGTGGACGGGATCGCGGCGAAATACCGCAACGCATAAAAACGCATAAACCGGAAAAGACGATGCAGCAAAAGAGGGAGGGGAAAACAATCATGGAGATACGGAAAATAACAGGCGTCGTCCCGGCCGACAAACGGGCCGTCGAGACCGCTTTCGGCAGCATCGAACCGCAGCCGGTAGCTTGCTGCAACTGGCCGGAGCAATATCCCTATGCACCGGAGGTTTCGTTCCGCATGTTCCACACGGGCGCCTATCTGATGCTGCGCTTCGACGTCAGGGAACAATGGACGATGGCCCGCGTCACGGAGGATAACGGGGAAGTTTGGACTGATTCGTGCGTGGAGTTCTTCATCGCCCCCGACGACAGCGGCTACTACTACAATTTCGAATGCACCTGCATCGGGCGTCTGCTCGCGGGGTTCCGCAGAGAGCGCGAACACGCCACACATGCCACGCCCCGGGTCATGGAAAGCATCCTGCGCAACCCGAGCCTCGGGCCGCGCCCCTTCCCCGAACACGAGGGCGACAACCGCTGGTCGGTAGTGCTGGCCATCCCGCCGCAGGCGTTGTTCATGCACTCGCTGACGGACTGGAGCGGACTGAAGGCGAAGGTGAACCTCTACAAATGCGGGGACAAACTCTCGCAGCCCCATTTCCTGTCGTGGAAGCCGATCGCGGCTCCGAAGCCCGACTTCCACCTGCCGGAATTTTTCGAACAAATTAAATTTTCAAAGATATGAACAACAAATATTCACTTCCCAAAGACGGGGGCCTGATCGAAGTATCGGCTCCGCGCGACATCATCCACCGTTACGAAAAGATCCACACGACGGTTTATGAAAACGAGTACCTGGGCGTGCAATACGTCGCCGACACCATCGTGAAGGCAATCCGCACGTATAACGAAATCCACTGCTCGAACGAGGTTTACGAGGAGTCGCAGCCGTTTGTGCTGGGGCTCACGACCGGGCGCACCCCGCTCGGGCTGTACCGCGAACTGGTCAAACGCCACGAGGAGGGGATCGTCAGCTTCCGCAACGTGGCGGTATTCAGCCTCGACGAGTTCTACCCGATCCGCTCGACCGAACAGCAGAGCCGCAATTTCCGCATCCACGAGGATTTCCTCAACCATATCGACATCCTGCCCGAAAATATCCACATCCCCGACGGCACGGTACCCGAAGCCAGGATTTCCGAATACTGCGCATCGTACGACCACTCGGTGCGCAAGATCGACCTGATGATCATCGGCGTCGGCGAGGACGGGCAGATCGGCTTCAACGAACCGGGATCGTATGCCAAATCGCGCACGCGGCTGGTTCAGCTGACCCACAACACGCGCAAAATCCAGTCCGGGGCGTTCTTCGGCCTGGAAAACACGCCGAAGATGGCCATCACGATGGGTATCGACACGATCATGCGCGCCGAGAAGATCATCCTGATGGCGTGGGGCGAGGAGAAAGCCAAGATCGTCCAGAAGGTCGTCGAAGGCGAAGTCACCAGCCAGGTGCCTGCCTCGAACCTGCAGATGCACCCCAATATCGAGGTGGTGATCGACGAAAATGCCGCACAGATGCTTACGCGCGAGCAGACACCGTGGCTGGTAGGCCCCTGCAAATGGACGCCCAAGTTCACGCGCAAGGCCGTAGTATGGCTGTGCGGCGTGGTACAGAAGCCGATCCTGAAACTCACCTACAAGGATTATATCGAAAACTCGCTGGGCGAGCTGCTCGAACAGGGACGCGCCTACGACCAGATCAACATCGACGTGTTCAACGACCTGCAGCACACCATCACGGGCTGGCCGGGCGGCAAGCCCAACGCCGACGATTCGACACGCCCCGTACCGTCGGAACCGTTCCCCAAGCGCGTGGTGGTATTCTCGCCCCACCCCGACGACGACGTCATCTCGATGGGCGGTACCTTTATCCGCCTCGTGCAGCAGGGACACGACGTACACGTAGCCTACGAAACTTCGGGCAACGTGGCCGTACACGACGACGTCGTGCTGCAGAACATCGACACGGCCCGCGAACTGGGCTTCGGAGACCACTACGCCGAGGTCGAGAAGATCATCGCCGGCAAGAAGAAGGGCGAACCCGAACCGCGTCCGCTGCTCGACCTCAAGGGTGCCATCCGCCGCGCCGAAGCACGCGCCGCCGTCCGCTCGTTCGGCCTGAACCCCGACACGAACGCCCACTTCCTCAACCTGCCGTTCTACGAAACGGGCGGCATCAAGAAGGGACAGCTTACGGAGAAGGACATCGACATCATCGTCAAGCTGCTGCGCGAGGTGAAACCCCACCAGATTTATGCCGCAGGCGACCTGGCCGACCCGCACGGGACACACCGCACGGCCATGGAGGCCGTACTCGGCGCCCTGGACGTAGTCAGGGACGACGAATGGCTCAAGGAATGCCACCTGTGGCTCTACCGCGGTGCATGGATGGAATGGGATCTGGGCATGGTCGACATGGCGGTGCCGCTGTCGCCCGACGAGCTGATCATGAAGCGCCACGCCATCTACCGCCACCTCTCGCAGAAGGACATCATGCCCTTCCCGGGCAGCGACCCGCGCGAGTTCTGGCAGCGCGCCGAAGAGCGTACGCAGAACACGGCGCAGCTTTACGACAAGCTCGGCATGGCCGAATACCAGGCGATCGAGGTGTTCGTCAAGATGTTCTGACGCCCCGTCCGAATGAAGAATGAACAGACAAACCGATAAACCGAAAAATTTATGCGACTCATTATCGAAGACACACAGGAAAATGCCAGCCGTTGGGCGGCGCATTACATCGTCGGGCAGATCAACAAGAAGCAGGCTGCCGGAGGCACGTTCGTGCTGGGCCTGCCGACGGGTTCAACCCCTCTGACGACGTACAAGGAGCTGATCGCCCTGAACAAAGCCGGGAAAGTATCGTTCAAGGATGTCGTCACGTTCAACATGGACGAATACGTCGGGCTCCCGGAAGAGCATCCCGAAAGCTACCATTCGTTCATGTGGAACACCTTTTTCAACCACGTTGACATCACCCCGACCAATGTCAACATCCTCAACGGCAACGCCCCCGACCTGCAGAAGGAATGCGACGAATACGAGGAGAAAATCCGCCGCGCAGGGGGCATCGACCTCTTCCTGGGCGGTGTCGGCGAAGACGGGCACCTGGCCTTCAACGAACCGTTCTCGTCGCTCAACTCGCGCACCCGCGTCAAGACGCTGACCTACGACACGCTGGTCGTGAACTCGCGTTTCTTCGACAACGACGTGAACAAGGTACCCAAGCAGGCCATGTCGGTAGGCGTAGCCACCGTGCTCGATGCGAAACAGGTATTGATCCTCGCCCTCGGGCATAAGAAAGCCCGTGCCCTGCAGCAGTGTGTGGAAGGCCCTTACTCGCACGTCTGCACGATCTCGGCCATGCAGGTACACCCCCACGGGATCGTCGTATGCGACGAACCCGCGACCGCGGAACTGAAGGTCGGCACCTACCGTTATTTCAAGGACATCGAAAAAGACAACCTGATCTGAATCCGGACTGACTCTGAATAACGAATCCCCGCGGGCATCGGCCTGCGGGGATTTTTTTCGGTTCCCGACGGCGGCCCCGGCCTGCTGCTGCTATTGCGCCGGACGTCCCCCGGCAAGCCCGGCCGACAAGCACCCGGACAGCAAGCACCGATCCGGTAACAGCCCACCGAACAACAGTTCCGGCCGGCAACCGCCCGGTCAGCAAACACCCGTCCGGCAACCGCCCCGGCCGAAATCAGACACCGGCGAAGCGGCAAAAAATTCCCCGCACGGCAGGCAGGCCGTACGGGGAATTGCCAGAGCCATACTAATCTCCAAATAGCCGGGCCCAAATTACATGGCATCGGGTTTCAGCAACCCGATCTCGTCGACACAGAAATAGGTCGGATCTGCCAGATAGTCGCAGACCGCCTTGAATACCAGCTTGTCCACCGCACCCAGCGACGACAGGTCGACTTTGCGCCATCCGCTCAGCTTCGATTTCCCGGCGACGAGCGTTTCCGTGATGCTCCCCTTTTCCACACCGCCGAGCGACCCCGTGATCTTCACCTGGAAACTGTCGGTATCCGCCCCCGTGAAATAATTGTATACCCAGGTCGAATTGGCGATGTATAGGTGGGCGACGATGCGCGGCTCCACCAGGTCGATGGTCGGATAACCCGACTCACTCAGGTATTCGGGATACATTTCCGTCGGCGAGTTGGAATCGTAAAATACGGCATAGGTTTCCGTACCGTTGGCACCGCCGTCCGCCCACACGGAGAACTGCTGCTTGCTGGAGGGAGCGGCCGCATTCCGGTCGGGCATCCGCGAAAGCCCGATGCCGCCCCACCCGTCGTATAGCGATGAATAATAGGCGTTGAAAACCAGATTCTGGTCTGCCGTCGAAAAGAGCATGCCGTCGAAATCCGCACCCACAGCGTATTGCTTCGCACAAAAAGCGTTCGCATAGGTATAATCCCCCATTCCCATCAGGGACATCGTAACGGGGCCGAGCTTCACGTCGTCGCCGGTCATGGCGTCGAGCAGATGTTCGGAGGCCTCGAATGATACTACTTCGCCGTCAAAGGGTTTCTCGCACGGGCCGTCGTCGTCCGAGCAGGCTACAAAGGCAAATGCAGCCGCAATAATCCAAAAAATATTTTTCATCTCAAAATAGTTATTCGGTATAAGCGAAATCATCAATACAGAAATAAGTCGGCGCCATCACATCATCGCACTCAACAGAGAAAACAATTTTGGTCACGGCTCCCAATTTATCCAGCCCTACGTTCTTCCAATCAGCTACGACCTTGTTGTCCGATGCCAACGGCACCTCAATCATCCCCGTTTCGGTTTCACCGTTGAAACCGATAATCGCAACACTGAAGTCGCTGTATTTAGTATCGGTGAGGTAAAGATATGTCCACGTATTATTGGCAATACGAAGCGACACGGGAGTAATAACCGTCGAAAACTCGATGGCCGGGCTGAACGAATAACCCGGGCCCATACCTTTCATATCGTATGCAACGGCGAACTTGTTCTGGCCGTCATCAGCCGTCGTATAAACGCTGAACTGGTTATCCGTCCCGAAAGTCGTTTTGTCATGACAGGCAGACATCGCGAATTTGCACCACGTGTCCCAGACACCGCCGAAATCCGAGAAATAAGAGAGGAACGAAGCAGTTCCTTCTTTGTAAATCACGCCTTCGAACTCCAACGAGCCGTCTACATCCGTTGCCAGAGTTTTACCCCACAGGTATCCGTCGGCACCAAGTTCCACCTCACTGAAAGATATTGTTTCGAGCTGGGGGGGGGTCGGCATCTTGTCGTCGTCCGAGCAGGCGGCTAAAGCCGAAGCCGCAAAGGCTAAAAGGAGAAGTTTTTTCATCTTTCGTTTGTTTTATGTGCATAAAATAAAAAAATCCGGTTCCGAACCCCGGGAATCGAATCCACCATTTTACGCAACCGGACTGCACATATATATAATATGCCTGTCCTCACAACAAACGTCCGGCACTGCCGTGCCTCCGTCCGAAGCGCTCCGTTCTCCGCAGAGCCAGCCCGAAAATAAGGATCCTCCCACCGGGAGATGCAAGGCAGGTCTTCTGGCTCGTTCCAGCCGCAACGCCTTCCCGGCCGAAGCCAGTGGCTAAAGAGTGTGCGGCAATAGACGGAACTTACAGCAGCGGGAACTGCTGCCGAATTTCACGGCATTCCCATTTAATCACACGGGGCCTTGCCCGGCCCTTTGTGAACCATTGCGGTGCAAAGTTAAAAAATAAATTCGTATCTTTGCCGGCGCTAACAAAAATTCAGCAAAAAATTATGAAGCACGCATACGTATTTCCCGGACAGGGTGCACAGGCGGTCGGTATGGGCAAAGACCTCTACGACAACGTCCCCGAAGCAAAGGAACTTTTCGAAAAAGCCAACGAAATCCTCGGTTTCCGTATCACGGACATCATGTTCGCCGGCACAGACGACGAACTCAAGCAAACCAAAGTGACGCAGCCCGCCGTATTCCTTCACTCGGTAATCATGGCCAAGGCGCTCGGCGTGAAACCCGACGCTGCCGCAGGACACTCGCTGGGTGAGTTCTCGGCCCTGGTCGTGGCCGGTGCCCTCTCGTTCGAAGACGGCCTGAAGCTCGTCTCGAAGCGTGCCATGGCCATGCAGGCCGCCTGCGAGGCACAGCCCGGTACGATGGCCGCCATCCTCGGCCTGGAAGACCACGTAGTCGAAGAAATCTGCGCATCGGTCGACGGCATCGTCGTAGCGGCCAATTACAACTGCCCCGGCCAGCTCGTGATCTCGGGTGCCGTGGAAGCCGCCGACGCAGCCTG
>ERZ780053.601-NODE-601-length-12977-cov-2.321_pt1 | contig 12977 bp, 10 predicted proteins | sample MGYA00511088_ERZ780053 | MGnify/ENA primary metagenome ERZ780053 (study PRJEB29588, sample SAMEA2150866) | human gut metagenome | biome: human gut; feature: human-associated habitat; material: faeces | place: Denmark | collected 2008/2010 ...
CGAATACCTCCATGAGGTTCAATTCCCGGAAGTGGCTGAGGTGTACCCCAAGGGAATTCACGGCTGCATCGCAGACTTTCTGAAAGAAGCTGGTATGGATGTGAAAACCGCCACGCTGCGAGAGCCGGAACACGGACTGACTCAGGAGGTTGTAGACAATACGGATGTGTTGATTTGGTGGGGTCACATGGCTCATCAGGAAGTGTCGGATGAGATTGTGGATCGCGTTTACAATCGTGTTCTGGAAGGAATGGGCCTTATCGTTCTTCATTCCGGCCATGCCTCTAAAATCTTCCGGAAGCTGTGCGGAACGGATTCCTGGAAATTGAAGTGGCGTGAGGACGGCGAGAAGGAAATCCTTTGGGTTGTAGATCCCAGCCATCCCATTGTAGACGGTCTGGACGAGAAAATTATAATTCCGCACGAGGAGATGTACGGTGAGCGCTTTGATATTCCCCAGCCGGATGAGCAGGTGTTTATCAGCTGGTTCGAAGGCGGAGAAGTGTTCCGCAGCGGTTGCTGCTGGCATCGCGGAAAAGGAAAGATTTTCTACTTCCGTCCGGGCCATGAGGTGTTCCCCATCTATCATCAGCCGGAAATTCAAAAGGTGATTATCAATGCGGTGAAGTGGGCAGCGCCCATCCGTTTCCCCAATACCACCTTTGGAAATCCCGCACCCATTATGCCCGTTAAGGGAGAGATGGAACATAGTGTTCAGGGGCTTCACGACCAGAAGAGCATCTCCTAAAAAGCAGATGTGTTTCTTTCTTAATATCTCTTAACTAAGGAACCAATGTGAAAAGGCCAAGGTTCTTGCGCGGGAAGCAGGGATAACGAAAGCGCGCCTTTCATCAGCATCAGCCGTTGGAAGGCGCACTTTTTATCTGAAAAATTATTTCCCGGCAAGAGAATTCGAAAAAATCAGGTTCACTCCTGCAAAATGGATATCGCTTTTTGGTACTGCTGCTTTTTCCAGGTGTCCAGCAACTTATAGTCTCCTCTTTGCAACTCACTGACCAAACGAGCGTAGGTCGGCGCGATTTCATCGGCAGAACAATCCTCCACCAAATTCACGATCTGATTTTCCAGAAATTTCTGTTTTCGTTCGTCTGCCGTAGCCAGACGTGTGTTGGAGTAGAGGGAAAACAGGATTTCGTAGTGAGTGATCGGAACAGTGTACTGGCTGTCAATGCCGATAGATTTCATCGGTTCTGCATTCTTGAGCAAATCTCCAAGCCCGGAGCGCTCCAAAGCGTTCTTCTGTTCGGGAGAAGGCTCCATGTTTTGCAGATAAAATGCTGCCAACAGTCTGGCTTGGAATTGGCTTTGTGTGCTGCCTTTAACAAACAGGGTGGAGACGTATTGTTCCTCGAAATTGTTGCTGAGTGCCGGTTCCCGTCCGGAATCCGAGAGGATGGGCGAGAGGATTTCATATTGTTCCCAAATTGGGTGGTTTTCCGGGAGCAGGGAGAGTAGCTTGCCCAGCGAGGGGGAAGCCGCCAAAAAGATCTCGCCGTTTTGCAACTGTCTGAGCAGGGACTCTTGACTGAGGGTGAATACATCGCGGGAAAGCAGTCGCTCACGGAACAGGGTGTTCATAAACTCCAGTGACTCCAAAGTACCGGGGTGAAAAAAAGGATCCTCCCACGCAGTGCCGGTATCGGCGGTGACGCCAAACATCTGTTGAAGACTGGGAAGCTCCACGTAGCAGGGAATCAACTCCGGATAAGCTTTCCGAACGGCTTTTAGCTGTTCCAAGCAATACGCTTTGGACAGGGGCTGCTGACTATCCCAGTGAATCTTTTCCAGAATGTCCTTGCGACCAATCATAGCGGCGGCAGACTTGATAGAGGTATCCTCAGAGAGAATGGTTCCGGTATGCGGATAGGCGTAAACATCTCCCTGAAAATTTCCGCACCACCGGATAAAGTTTTCGGGCAGGGTAAAGCCGGGAATTTCCTTGTTCAGCAAGTCCTGCAGAGCCCAGGTAGTTCCGGTTGTTTCCAATCGTTTAAAGTTGGAGTCGGTGTACCAACAGGTGACCACATCTGCAGAGATTCCCGATGCTGTCATGTTCAAATATTTTTCAATGGTGCAAAAGGAGAGTTCCACAGGTGTTCCGGCCAATTCGGTGCAATCCTCTTGGGAGAGAAACAGGTCAGCATAGGAGGAATCCGTCTCGCCATAAGGTGTTATGAAAATCCATTTCAAAGCGGTTTCTTTCTCGGAGGATGTCGTCTGAAAGGGAGAGGGACTGGAAGTTGAGGGTGAGCGAATACAGAAAATAAGAAAACATACGGCAATCAACCCGACAAGCGTTTGAGCAAGCTTATAGGGAAATAAGCTTTTGCGCTGTTTATCGTTGTGTGGAGTATCCATGGTAATTCCTTTCTTTTGGAGTATAGCTGTGTCGACTACGAGTCGATAGGAAGAATTGACATTTTTTGCTATACTTGTTATACTATATCATAATAAACTAACAATCTCAAAATGTCCAGAGGTTTTTTATGTAAGTTTTATAAAAGACCGAGTTTGGGATTTTAATACGGTTTTTTGATGATAGGAAAGGAGAAAAAAGTGAAACAGTGGCTGAGTCGGATGAAACTAGCGCACAAAATGGTTCTTGGATTTTTGGGGCTCATCGCTCTACCGTTTACCTTGCTGTCGGTGTTCAGTTTTGCCTCGGTTGCGTCGCACTATGAACATCAGCTGGCGCAGGATGGGCAATATATGCTGAACATGGTAGTCAGTGATGTGAACGAAAAAATGGATCATGTGGAAATGCTGATGCAGGTGTTGTCCTGCAATCAAAATCTGATTGCTTTTCTGTCTCACGATTACAATGGCGCCGTCTCTCACGAGGAGTACACGCAAACCGTGATGCCGTTGCTGCAGGGAGCGAGCAACGCGGTGTCACCGCCTCTGGAACGCGTCTATTTACTGACAAAAAACACTACCATCCCGGAGGGCTACAGCGCAGTGTACCATTACGATTCTGTTCCGAAGAGTATTCCCACAGAGCTGTTGGAGAACGGAAGGGAAGCCACTTGGTATCATGCGGAGATAGACGGAAAAGATGTGTTGTACTACCTTTGTCCCATTGTTTCCTCGGTATATAAAAATCAGGGGTATCTTTTGGCCAAAATGCGCGTGGACGAGTTGTTCCCAGAGTTCGGAATGCCGCAACAGAATGGTGTGGCCCTATTCCTATTGGATGAGGAAAACCGGCCTAAACTCAGCAATGTAACTCTGAATTCTGATTTCCGTTTCCCGCAAACCGCAGGTTCTCAAGAATCTGTGCGGTGTTTTTCCACCGAGATTCAGCGGGTTCCTCTGCGCGTGGGTGTGGCGCTGCCGGTGTCGGAACACGGATATTTGCAGCAGAGTTCTCTGCTCATCTTAATCTTCGTGGGATTTCTTTCGCTACTGTTTTTGTCTCTGTTCTTTTCCATGATTCGCTCCATCAACTCTCGTCTTCAGAGGTATGGAGATGAGATGGAGCGCATTGCCGAATCCGGTTTCAACGGGGAGTTAGCGGTGGAACGTCAGGATGAAATTGGAGTGATTGGAAATCAATTCAACCGTGTCTTGGGCAGAATGCGCGTCTTGATGCAGGAGAATATCCAAAAGGAAACCGCATATAAAGACGCTCAGTTAAAGGCTCTTCTGCTTCAGATCAATCCTCACTTTATCTACAACACCTTGGACATGTTTGCCGGAAAGCTGACTTTGGACGGAGAGTTTGAAACGGCGGATTACATTTGCGACTTTGCCCAGATGATCCGCTATAACACCATGACGAGCACAGAGCTTCCTTTGGAGAAGGAACTGGAGCATGTGATTAATTACGTGAACCTGGAGAAGTGCCGGTATGGAGACAGCGTGGAGCTGCGGATTCATGTTCCGGAGGAGCTTCGGCAGATCATAATTCCCCGGCTTTTGCTTCAGCCTATTGTGGAGAATTCCTTTGAGCATGGGTTTACCGGGATGGATCCGGAGGAGAAAAGGCAAATTATCATCACGGCCCGCAAGATGGGTGACCGAATGATTCTTCGTGTACGGGATAACGGCAGGGGAATGAGTCTGAAACAAGTGGAGGAGATGAATCAAAAATTCTCTCAGCCCTATGATGCCATAGCTCTGCGTCATCAGAAAGAGCATGGAATTGGGCTGGATAATATCAATGATCGACTTCAGATTTTTTCTCATTCCAATGATCGTTTGGTACTGAGGAGTCGGGAGGGAAAGTATACCAGTATGTTTATTTTACAAACATTATAGCAGTTTTTTCAGAAAAGGTAAACGCAAAAAGCTGTCTTATAACGGGTGTGCTTTTCGCCGGTGTTGGCCAAGTAAGACGGAGAGTTTGACAGAAAAGCGGAGGATGCAGATGCTTACAGTGATGGTAGTGGATGATGATCCCCTTTTGTGCACAGCCATGCAACGAAAGATAGAGATGATTGACAGGGAAAACCAGTTAGGAATTCAAGAGACGCTGATAGCCCACTCGGCCCAAGAGGCGTGGGGGATTTTGCAGGAAAAGTCCGTTGATATATTGATCAGCGACATTCGAATGCCCTATCAGACGGGTCTGGAGCTGGCGGACAAGGTAAACGAGGCTTTCCCGGAGATTCAGGTGGTGATTCTGAGCGGCCATGACGATTACGAGTATATGCGGAGTGGTGGATTATCTGCTCAAGCCCGTAAAGCTGGTGCAAATTCAGGAAGTGCTGCTCAAGTGTCAGGAGAATCTTCGCCGCCGGAAGGCGCAATCTCTCCGAAACGGCAACGACCGGGAGGCACTGGAAAACTGGCTCAACGGTTTACTCGCGGGTAAAACCGGCAAGCCCCCGGTGGAATTTCCCCATCCGGTGTTCTGGGTTGCATGGCCTTTTGGCGGGGAAGAAGAAGACGGTTTCCGGGCTGAGGAAGTCTTTGCCGAGGAATCGTCGGAGGATGTGGCGGCATTCTTTTTTCGCAACGTAACGCAAGACGCAGTTGTGCTGTTGAATACCGAAAGCAGCCGGGAGGACATTGTAAAAGCATACATCGAAACGTGTCAGGAGTCCTGTGTCAGGCAGGGGGCGGGACGGCCCTGTTTTGCAGTGAGTCGACCGTTTACGCGTTTGGAGGAGTATCCTGTGTTTTATAAAGAGGCACGGTACACCATGGCCTATCGCATGCTGGAGCCGTTCGACCTTCGGTTTTCCTCTGCTCAAGCGGCTACGGAGCAAAGCCGGTTTCCGCGGTTTCAAGCCCGGATTCATTCGGCCTTTCAGAGCAGAAATTTTGCTGAGCTTTATCAGTTGCTTCAAAAAATCTTCTGTCGGGATTTTTTTCAGGAGCAGCCCTTTCCTAAGGAGATTCGACGATTTTATGTGTATTGGGAGTCTCAGGTTCAGGAGATGGCTTCTGCGTATCATCTGGAATTGGAAGCGTTTCCCCACTTTAGCAGATTTGCCAGTTTAAATGAAATGCAAGAATACCTGCAGAAGGTTTTGAAGCAGATGGAGGCGGCTGTGCAGACCGCTACAAACAAGTATGCCCATATTCTTTCCATAGCAAAGCAGTATGTGCAGAATAATTACAACCGCGATATCAGCATGGACGAAGTGGCCGAGATGGTTTCCATGAGTTACAGCTACTTTAGCCGTGTGTTTAAAGAGCAGCTTCATCAAAGCTTTTCGGAATATGTTCTGTCCGTCCGAATGCGAGAGGCCAAGCGGTTGATGGAAGAAGATCCCGCAATCAAAATAAAAGAGGTGGCAGAACTGGTTGGCTATGAAAGCGTGTATACCTTTTCCAGGGCGTACAAGCAGTACTATCATGTCTCACCGAAACAGGATCGAGACGGCTAACCGGAATTTTTGCCAAAACATAGACAGCATATTTGCGAAAGGAATTTTAAAATGGAATATAAGAAACTTGGGAAAAGTGATGTACTGGTCTCGGAGCTCATTCTGGGTTGCTGGGCCATGGGAGGAGATTATTTTGGCGCAACAGAGGACAAAAGCTCTTTGGAGGCGTTGGAAGTATCCTATGAGAATGGTGTGAATACCTTTGACACGGCCGAGATTTATGGCGATGGCCGTTCCGAGCGAGTGGTGGGCGAGGCTGCCCGCCGGATTGGCAGGGACAAGGTGCGAATCATCTCCAAGGTGTTCAAGCCCTCTATGTCCCACGATAAGATGATTAAAGCCTGCGAAGACAGCCTTCAGCGCTTGGGTACCGATTACTTGGACGTTTACTTTTTACACTATCCGGTAGCGGAGGAAGAGGTTACCATTCAGGAAAGAATGGAGACCATGGAAGAACTGAAAAAGGCCGGCAAAATTCGAGCGATCGGGTTGTCTAACTTCTCTCTGGAAGAGATGAAGGCGGCTATGCGATTTGGACAGGTAGATGTGATTCAGCCTTGCTACAGCCTGCTGTGGAGATACGATGAAGCCTTGCTGGAGTTTAGCCGAAAGCAGGAGATTTCGGTGATTCCTTACAGCACGCTGGCTCAGGGATTGCTGACGGGAAAGTACCAAAAAGGCGCAGTGTTCACGGACGGACGCGCTCGAGCGGCTCTGTTCCAGCCGGAAAACTACGATAGGTGTCTGGAAGTGACGGACGTACTGTCACAGATCAGTGCGAAATATGGCAAAACACCGGCCCAAGGCGCCATTGCTTGGCTGCTGCAAACCCAAGGGATTACGGCACCGATTGTCGGAGCGAAAAACGGAAGACAGGCTCAGGAGAATTTGAAAGCCGCCGGCTGGCAATTCAGTAAGGAAGACTACGATGTGATTGACCGAGCCAGCAGACGCTTTATGGAGGGCTTACCCCATTACACACTGTTCTTCAATACGGAGACAACAAACTGAGAGGAGAGAAAAGAGAATGCCATTGGTTAAAGTAAATGAGCTGCTGCACCACGCCACGGAAAACGGTTACGGAGTAGCTGCTGTGAACGTGTTCAACTACGAGACGATTAAGTGGGTGGCTGAGGCGGCCAATCGGGAGCGAATTCCGGTGATTATCCAGTTTTATCCCGGCTTCGACAAGTACATCGCCTTAAAACATGTGGCGGCTATCGCCAAAGATTTTGCAGAAAAATCTTCAGTGCCCATCGGAGGACATCTGGATCATTCTGCCGGCTATGAAATAGCAGTGAGCGGCGTGCGGGATGGCTTTCCGTCTGTGATGGTGGACGGCTCAGCGTTGCCGTATGAGGAAAATATGGCGCTGACAGCAGCGGTTGTGAAAACAGCAGCGGTGTTTGGCGTAGACGTAGAGGCCGAACGGGGTCATGTGGGCTCGGGAGCCAATCTGGATGACATCGTCAACAGCGATCATTACACCGACGTAAAGCAGGCTGTGGAATTTGTGAAATGCACGGGTTGCGGATCTCTGGCGGTGGCTGTGGGCAATGCGCACGGTGCCTACGTGCAAACCCCGAATCTGGACTTTGACCGTATTGCTTCTTTGCGTAGCGCTCTGCCCATTCCGCTGGTACTGCATGGGTGTTCGGATATTCCTCCCGAGCAGTTGCAGGAGAGTGTGCGCCTGGGTATGAGCAAGTTCAACATAGCCACTGAGTATTTTCGGGCTTGCTATCACGGTGTGGTACAGCATGGGGATCCGGCTGAAAAGAACGGGGACATGTTCCGACTGATGATGGAGACTTCCGAAAACGCTATAGATTTTGTACGTGGTAAAATGCGTTTGCTTAATCCGAATAAGTTTACATTTTAGTTAACTTAACGCAAAGGAGGTTTTAGGAAGAGTGGTGTCAAAAGAATTTGAAATAGCGGGCTATGACATGCCCTGTGTAGACCTGGCAGTGAATGTGGATGTGTTTCCCAAGCCAAACGGAGGAACCGGGGTAAACGCTATGAGCTGGCAGGGCGGAGGAAAAGTGGCCACCGGCATGGTGGCGGCAGCCAGATTGGGAGCTAAATGCGCCATGATGGGTGCGGTGGGAAGCGATGACTACGGCGAGTTTTGCTTACGGGATTTTGAACGTCATGGAATTGACATATCCGGAATGAAAACGCGCCAAGGAGAAACGACATCTCTCTCCATAGTGCTCAGCGACCGCGAGACGCAGGGACGGAGTATCGTGTACCGATCCGGCACGGCAAATCCCCCTACGTTGGAGGAGATAGAGGAACGAATTCTGACGGGGTGTCAGTGGTTTTTTATCTCTCATGCCACACATGTGGCAATGGAATCAGCCAAGCGGGCAAAGAAAGCGGGAGCCAAAATCATCGTGGACGCCGATTCCTACTCATCGGAAATGATGGAGAATATCGGCATCATAGACGTTTTTATTGCTTCGGAATTCTTCTATAAGGTGCTTTTCCGGGGCAAGGAGGAAGCCTTTGAAGCAAATTGCCGGGAGGTCCAAAAACTGGGCCCTTCTATTGTGGTGTTCACATTAGGAGCAAAAGGCTGCGTAGGGTACAGCGAGGAGGATGGCTTTTTTCAGATGCCCTCCTTTGCAGTGGATGTGCAGGATACAGTGGGGGCCGGAGATGTGTTCCACGGCGCATATACCGTAGGATTGCTGCGCGGGCTTTCTCCCAAAGAAGCCGCTCGGCTTGCCACGGGGGTTTCTTGCATCAAGTGTACCAGAATTGGCGGCAGAGCCGGCATTCCCGATTGGAATACGGTGCAGCGCTTTTTGCGCACCGGGGAAATCGACTATACGGAAATTGATCAGCGTGTAGAATTTTATAGGAGGAAGTTGCAGATATGAAAAAGCAGAACATTGTGATTGGCGTAGCGCCTACTAAGCGCAGCTTTTTGAGCATGGAGGAGGCCAAGCGGCAAAAGGAAAAGTTTATGGCTGTTATTCGCGGTATTCATCCGGATGTGGTCACTCTGGTGGATATTGATGACATATGCGAAAACGGAATACTGTTCGAAACGGAAAAAATAACGCAGGTGGTGGAAAAATTCCGCCGGGCAAAGATTGACGCGCTGTTTACCCCCCATTGCGATTTTGGTGAAGAGCAGTGTGCCGCAGGAGTAGCGGCGGCGATGAAGGTACCCACCTTGGTATGGGGTGCTCGAGATGAGCGGCCTAACACCGACGAAAGCCGAGGAAGAGATACGCAGTGCGGCATGTTCGCCTGCACCAAGGTGATGCGCCGGTTCGGAGTGCAGTATAGTTATATTTGGAACTGCGAGACCGAAAGCGAGGATTTCCGCAATGGCTTTGACAGCTTTATCCGTGTGGTGTCCGTTATAAAGGCGGTGAAAAATCTGCGAATCGCCAAGTTTGGAGCAAGACCGGAACCGTTTATGAGTGTGACGGCCAATGAGGGAGATTTGGCAACCAAATTGGGTGTGACTGTGGTGCCGATATCTCCTAACACAGTGGCAGCCCGTATGGATCAGTTGATCGGTGAAAATTCTCCCAGATTACAAGACTACGTGGCGGATGTAAAGCAACGTATGGATGCTTCCGGTATGAAGGAAGAGGCGGTGGAGCGAGCCGCAGCAGCTAAACTGGCCATTCAGGATCTGATGGAGGAAAAGCACTGTGCAGCCGGAGCGATGGAGTGTTGGAGCGCGGTTACAGTTTTAGGCGCACCCGTCTGCATGGCTTTGGGCGAGCTGTCTGATGAGGGATTGCCGGTTTCCTGTGAGACGGATGTCAACGGAGCGGTGACCATGGCGATGTTGCAGGCGGTTACCTTGGGCAAAGAGGCCTGTTTCCTTGCGGATTTGACCATTCGCCATCCGCAGAACGACAACGCGGAGCTGCTGTGGCATTGCGGTCCCTTCCCGTATTCCTTGAAGGATTCTTCCAGTGTTGCCCGACTTGTCCAGGGACAGGAACGGTTTGAATTGAAAAAGGGCCCCATTACGGTATGCCGTTTCGACGATGTGGACGGAAAGTACTATCTGTTTGGCGGTGAGGGCAAAGGAGTAGACGGACCCGAAACCAATGGAACCTATGTGTGGTTCGAAACGAACAACTGGAAGATGTGGGAAGAGAAGCTGATGTTTGGGCCTTATATCCATCATGTGGGTGGAATTTACGGAAACTACAAAAAGGTGCTGCGGGAAGCCGCCCGTTATCTGGGAATGATTTTTGATGATGCGGACGAACAGGGCGTGTATAGCCTGTAATCTTAGAAAGGAAAAATTGCCATGAGAGAGATTGTTTCAAAACCGTTGGATCGGGAGTCGTTTCGTCCCTATGGAGATTTTGTGGATTTGCTCCATATCAAGCAGATGGATGCTATGGCCGGAGCGGATAATATCTTCATCCCGGACCTGACGACACTCCGTTTAGATGAAAGAATGCAGGCCTCGGTATGCGTGGCACGGGTGTCCCAGTGTGAGAGAATCATCACCGCTGTGGAATACCATGGATTTACCAGCGAGGGAATTCTTCCTCTGGACGGTGACATTGATATATTTGTGGGACCTTCCAGTTTTCAGGTGAATCCTGCGTCCATTGAGGCGTTCCGTGTTCCCAAGGGTACCTTTGTCCGGCTGAATCCCGGTGTGCTTCACGGCCGCCAGTTTGTCGTGGATTCCCAGAGCGTCAATGTAATGATCTTGCTGCCGGAGCGTACCTTCGGAAATGACTGTGTGTTCACGCGGCTGGCAGAATCCGATCAGATTAAAATTCTGTTGTAAAGGAGTGATTCCATGAATCGAGAGGCAATATTTCACAATCCGGTCAGCAATTATGCGTTTCCCATTTCCTATGAAAAGTTCAAGGTTCGTTTGCGTGCAGGGAAGGGCGATTTGGACCGAGTGACTTTGGTCATTGGAAATAAATACCTCTGGCATACCCGTAAGGAAGTTCCCATGGAGGTGGAAGGTTCAGACGAGCTGTTTGATTACTATTCTTATGTGTATCCGGTAGATGACCCTCGCGTTGCCTACTACTTCCTTTTGGAAAAAGGGGACGAACAGTGGCTGTATGGGGACAGTGGTTTCGCAAAGCCGGAACTGGTCAACATAGACGAGGATGAATCTTCAGCCTTTGTTAACTTCCATTTTCCGTTTATCAACCGCATTGACATCCATAAAAAGCCATCTTGGGTCAACAGTGCGGTGTTCTATCAGATTTTTCCGGAGCGCTTTTGCAACGGAAATCCTAAGCTTTCTCCGGAGAATGTGGCACCTTGGGGCACCGCGCCGGACAGACAGATTTTTATGGGCGGAGATTTGCCGGGTATTACCCAAAAGCTTTCTTATTTGGAAGAATTGGGAGTGAACGCCCTGTATTTGACCCCGATTTTTGAAGCCACTTCCAACCACAAGTATGACACCGTGGACTATACGCGCATCGATCCTCATTTTGGCGATGAATCCGATTTGGTGGAGCTGATTAATCAGGCTCATAAGCGTGGCATCCGAGTGATTTTAGACGGCGTGTTCAACCATTGTGGCGGAGGTTTTAGGCAGTTCCAAGATGTGGTGGAGCACGGAGAGGAATCTCCTTTCCGGGATTGGTTTTACATTCGGGAATTTCCGGTGAGTTTTGATCCTTTGAATTTTGATTCTTTCGGAGACACTCCCTATGCCCCCAGACACCCCGGTTTGAAAAATTTATCTGAAGAACAGTTGAGAACGGCCTGTATGCCCAAGTGGAACACGGAAAATCCTCAGGCGAAGGAATACCTTCTGGGAGCCGTGGCCAAGTGGACCCGCATGGGTATTGACGGTTGGCGACTGGATGTAGCCACCGAGGTGGACTCCCATTTCTGGAGAGAGTTTCGGGAGACCGTTCGGGGGATCAATCCCGACGCACTGATTATCGGAGAGTTCTGGCGCAATTCGGAAGCGTGGCTTCAGGGGGATCAGTACGATGGCGTGATGAACTATGGTGTTCAGCGCGCGGCAGTGGAGTACTTTGCCAAGAGCGCAGTGGCTCCTCAGCGTTTTCAGGAGATTCTCACGGAAAATTTGATGCGCTATTCCGATGCGGCCAATGACTCTATGCTCAATCTGCTGGACAGCCACGACACTGCCCGTTTCCTTACGGTCAGCGGAGGGAATACGGCGCGGTTGAAAAACGCGGCGGCTTTCCTGTTCACCTTTGTAGGTATGCCCTGCACATACTATGGCACGGAAATTGGTATGACGGGTGAGAACGACCCGGATTGCCGTAAGGCGTTCGACTGGGAGGAATCTCATTGGAATACGGATTTGCGGACGCACTATCAGAAGCTGATGCGGTTGCGAAAAACCAGAAAAGCACTGCAGGAGGGAACCGTTAGATTCCGTTCTCAGGGAGATTTGTTTGTTATGGAACGCCAATTGCAGGAAGAGCTTCTGGTGACGGTAATCAACAACACAGATTGTCCCCAAAACTACACGTTGTCGGGAAATTACGTCCGCGATTTGTTAAGTGAAAAGACCTTTGAAGGGACTCAGAATGCCACCGTGGTGGAAATTCCTCCCTTCTCTGCAATGATTCTGGAAAAAATAAATTAATTTTATTTAATTTATAACTTAATTTAAAGGAGTTGTAATCAACATGGAAAAGAAAGTTATTCGCGTAGGATCTGTAGGCGTAGGAGCCATCTGGGGCGGCGTGCACGAGCCCGGTATTGCCAAGAGTCCCGATTTGACCTTGGTGGCCATCTGCGACATTGATGAGAAAAAGCTCGAAGCCGTTGGCGAGAAGTATGGGATTCCTCCGCAGTACCGTTTTACGGATTATCGAGATTTGGTTAACTGTGACATTGTCGATGCAGTGGATATCTGCACCTCTAATGACGCCCACTTCAAGGTGGCAATGGCTGCCGTGGAAGCCGGCAAGCCGTTTAACCTGGAAAAGCCCATCACCCTGACCGCAGAGGAAGCAGACATACTGGCCAAGGCGGCTCAGGAGAAGAATGTCAAGAATATGGTGTGCTTCTCCTACCGATTCAAGGCTGCTGCCCGCTACGCCAAGGATCTGATTGCGCAGGGCAAGATCGGGCGTGTCTATCACGTGAATATGCAGTATTTTCAGG
>ERZ780053.603-NODE-603-length-12975-cov-10.8768_pt1 | contig 12975 bp, 9 predicted proteins | sample MGYA00511088_ERZ780053 | MGnify/ENA primary metagenome ERZ780053 (study PRJEB29588, sample SAMEA2150866) | human gut metagenome | biome: human gut; feature: human-associated habitat; material: faeces | place: Denmark | collected 2008/2010 ...
TTTAGTGACAGGCGGAGGCGGCGCCTGCGGGCGCCGCCTCAGACTGTCAAATTGTCAAAAAGAGATTTGGATTGCCTCGCAGCTTCAGGCTTACTCCGCCGCGGCGCAGAGGGCGGCAAAATACCGGTAAAAGGGCAGGAGGGTTTTCAGGTCCTCCGTGACCCGGGCGGCGAAAGCCGGCGAGTAGAGGCTCTCGTCCAGGGGGACCTCATGGGCCAGGGTCAGGGATTTCTTCTGGTACCAGGGGCGCAGCAGGTCGCTGACCTGGCCCTTGCTGCGGACATAGTCCGGTCCCGTCAGCTGAAAGACCTGCTGGCGGTCAAATTGGCGCACCAGCTTCTCCAGGGTCTTGGGGTCCCGGTCGATCTGCTGGCGATAGCGGGTCATGGTGGCGGCGGAAGCGGCCCAGAAGCCCATGCCATAGCTGTAATAGTCCGGGGCGATCTCAAAATAGAAGGCCGGGCGGCCCGTCCAGTCCTGGTCCCCGGTGCGGACGCAGAACCACAGGTGGTCCTTGTAGGGTCCCTGGCCGTGGAGCCGCCGGGCGTCCCGGTAAATGCGGCTGACCTTCAGGATCAGCGGCTCATGGGGCAGCGCTGCCGCCAGACCGTCGTACACGGCCTGGCCCAGCTCACGGGTGGGGGCCAGCAGGTGCTGCTGGTAATCGTCCTTATGGGCCAGGAACCAGCCGCGTTCGTTGTTGAAGCGGATGCCCCACATGAAATCCACGGTCTCCTGGCTGTATCCCTGAAACATAGCGTATCTCCTTTGCGTTGGGTTTGGGTACAGTGTAGCGCATGACAGGGAATTTTGCAAGTACCGCCGGGATTTGCTGCGGACCCCTTGCCCCCGGCGGCGGGGTGTGGTATAATTTGCGGTGCATGCGGGTATGGTGGAATTGGTCGACACGCAGGATTTAGGTTCCTGTGCCGCGAGGCGTGTGGGTTCGAGTCCCACTACCCGTACCACAGCGAGTGGTCTTACAGCATTTGAAAAGCTGTGAGGACACTCGCTTTTTTCTGCTCAAACCGCAGGTCTGTAACAGAGGATTTTATTGCGGGGAGGAGACGGGCGAGAGCCTGAAGGAAAAAACGGAGGAGGCGAAACGCCTCCTCCGCTATTCGGATAAATCTTTGACCGCTATCGGGTCCTATCTCGGATTTTCCTCGCCTGCGTCGGCAGCACACGCAGCGAATATCGGGATAAATACCTGTGACTGCTTCCGCACAGCAGACATACTGCGCGAATAGAGACATCCGGGGGTGCCTGAATGGCCCCCCGGATGTCTGTGAAAAAGAGAGTTATCAGCGGACCTTTCTGCGCCGCAGTGTCAGGCATGCGCCCAGGGCGCACACGGTCATCAGGCCCATGTACAGCAGCACGCCGCTGTCGCCGGTCTTGACGCCGGGATTCTCCGGCTGCTCAGGCTTTTCGGGCTTTTCGGGCTGGCCGGGATTCTCCGGCTGCTCAGGCCGGTAATCCGGGTCCGCCGCGCCGCAGACGGTGCACTTGCCGTCCTTATAGTCATGGCCGGTGGCAGGGATGATCTCGCCCTTCTTCACGGTCTCGCCGCAGGTCTTGCACACCTCATCGCCGGTATAGCCGTCCTGGGTGCAGGTGGCGGACTTGGCGCCGACGACCTGGGTATCGTGGCCGGTAGCGGGGATGGTCTCGCCCTTCTTCACGGTCTCGCCGCAGGTCTTGCACACCTCATCGCCGGTGTAGCCGTCCTGGGTGCAGGTAGCGGGCTTGGCACCCACAACCTGGGTATCGTGGCCGGTGGCGGGGATGATCTCGCCCTTCTTCACGGTCTCGCCGCAGGTCTTGCACACCTCATCGCCGGTGTAGCCGTCCTGGGTGCAGGTAGCGGGCTTGGCACCCACAACCTGGGTATCGTGGCCGGTGGCGGGGATGATCTCGCCCTTCTTCACGGTCTCGCCGCAGGTCTTGCACACCTCATCGCCGGTATAGCCGTCCTGGGTGCAGGTGGCGGGCTTGGCACCCACAACCTGGGTATCGTGGCCGGTAGCGGGGATGACCTCCGTCTTGACGGCGGTATAGGTCTTTTGCTCAAAGGTCACAGCAGCCGTGTAGGTGCGGACACCGTCCGTGGTGCAGGTGGCAGGCGTGGTGATCTCGTTGGTGATCACGGCGTTCTCCACCTCAACGTGAGAGGAATCATTGGTGCAGATGAAGGTCGCAGCGGCGCTCTCCACTCCGTTCCAGCTCCACACGGGCTGGCCCCAGGCGTGGCCGGTGGCGGGGATCACCTCCGTCTTCTGGTCGCCGCACATGGTGCAGGTGTAGGTCATCTCGCCGTCCTCGGTGCAGGCAGCCGCCTTGGTGACCTCGCCGTCATTCCAGATGTGATGTCCGTCGGCGGTGGGGCAGGCCACATAGTACAGACGGATCACATCGTCCTTCTTCACATAGTAGCTGTCCAGAGTGGCATAGATGGGCTCGCCGTTTTCATAGCGCAGAATGGGCATCTCCCCGTTGACGGTGAACAGCCACCCGGACCAGCTGCCGAAGCGCTTGTCGCCGGAGGACAGGGTCACGCCGTTGGGATCGGTGATGCCGGTAACATAATAGCCGCTGCCCTGATAGCCATACTTGTTCTGGCTCAGCAGCGCAAACAGCACGTCTGCCGCAGTGCGGTTGTCGGTCCTGGCGCAGCGATAGCTGGCCCCGGTCAGATTCTGGAACGCAGGCTCTATACTGCTGCCTTCCACGTTCAGTGTCACGTCGAAGGGCAGGAGACCGGGATCCTCGCCGTCCCGTCCGGCAACGGTGACAGTGGTGGAGATGGGCTGCTGATAGAACCTGGCAAACTCCGCATAGGCGGGGTCATTCCGGAACTTTTCGTAATACTTGGCGTATTCCGTGTAGGTCAGGACGCTGTCAACGGTGACGCGGGTGTTGTACTGGGGCTGGGTCACCAGCAGGGTCTCGTGGGCCACCACGGAGCTGTTGCTGGAGCGGAAGCAGCGGTACTTCTGGGCCGCGTACCAGCCGGGGATATTGTCGGCCTTGACGCCGCACATGTTGTAGTCGTTCATGTTCCGGATGAACCGGTAGCCGTCGCCGTCGGGGACGATCTCGATGAAGGACTGCATATCGCCGGTGACATTGCCGCGGTCCGTGTTGGCGTTGCGGATGCCCTCCCAGTACACGTCCTCGGTGCACACCTTCTTCATAAAGGCAAAGGCGGCGGCCAGATCGCTCTGCTGCATGGGCTGGACGGTGAGGACGATGTCCTTGCTGGCCAGCACCGGCATAGAGCCGTAATCCCTGCCGGAGCCGCTGGGGCGGTCCAGAATCTTCACCGTGACGGTGACGGTCCTGGCTCCCTGGCCGGGCAGCGGCTGATACGTCAGCATCCGGGCCACATTGACCATGGCGGGATCGGCGGACACCACCACATTCTCATCGCTGGTGCACAGCAGAATGGGGGTATACTTGCCGTCGAAATCCTGGTGATAGTCCCGGGCTGCATAGGTGCGGAAATCAGTGGTGGTGGGGAACTGGATATCCGAGGTGACGCTGCCGGTGTTGATGGCCGTGCCGTTGCGGGGATTGGTCAGGCCGGTCTCCCGCAGGGTAGTCTCCAGCAGGGCCTGATAATCCACGGGCCGGGGGCTGTCGGTGCCCTTAAAGAGGATGGTATAGACCTTGGTAACGGTCAGGTCCTCCCGGCCGTTGTACACCAGCTTCAGGGTCAGCGTGACGGTGGTGTCATTCCTGGGCATGGTGACGGTGGCCTTGTAGGGGGCAAAGATGGCGGAGTTGGACTCCGTAACAGACAGGATGGCCCTGTTGCCGGAGGTCCAGGAGGCGGTGGTCCACAGCTCCTGGCTGCCGCCGTCATTGTAGTCCACGGTGCCCTCGTCCACGCCGGCCTTCAGGGGATACTTGGGCAGGCTGGTCAGGTCGGAGGCGCTCTCCACCGTCTCAGGCGGGGTGATGCGGTCCGCCACGGTGTTCAGAGCGGCCATGGCCTTCTCCTCGTCCAGAGGAATGTTGAACAGGCACTGGTCACTGTCCTTGGTATAGGCGGTGTCCTTGTATGTCAGCACAAGGGTGGGGCGCACGGTGCCGGAGGCGGCAGGGGTAGAGCCCTTCTCATTCCACTTATACTGGATGGTGCCGTCGGCAGCGATGCCCACATAGTTCCAGCTGCTGTAGGCGGCCTCCTTCATGGCGACGGTGATGTCCGTGATGCCGGCTGCCGTCAGCTTGGCCCGGATCATGGTCAGAGCGTTGGTATCGGTGCCGTACTTGGGGTTATAGGTGCCGGAGATGGCTTCCTCGGCGGCGGCCAGCTTTTCCTCGGCCTCCTTCTGCTCGGGAGACTTGTTCTCCGTCCAGATGGCATAGAGGTTATACGTCTCGCCGTCCTCGCTGCCGTCGTCCCAATAGTCGCCCTCCTCAAAGGGGCGGTTGATGACGGCGCCGTCCAGGTACTTCACCTCGTTGCCGTAGGAGCTCTCAGCCCAGCCGGCGAACTCATAGCCCTCCCGGCTGAAGCCGCAGCGGGTCAGGGTCACATCCTGGCCGAAGGGCGCGGTCTGATCGGCCATGGTGCCGGTGGTGGTGCTCTTGTCGGAATACTTGACGTTGTACTTAATGATGTACTGATAGTCGCGCCACTTGGCGATCAGGGTCACCTGGTCGCCAGTGAACACGGTGTCCTTGGTAACGGCCTCGCCGAAGGAGCCGTCCTCGTTTTTCACATACCAGCCGTCCAGGGCCTTGTTGTCAGGATAGTAGCTCTTGCTGAGATAGGGCAGGCTGGAATAGACCTTGTCCGGGGTGACGGTCTTGTCCGCCAGAGACTGCTTGTAGCCGTTGCCGTCGAAGTGGACGGTGATGCCCTTGGTCCAGTGGGCGTACATATGGAAGCCGTTTTCGGCGTCCTCCGCTGTGAGCTTATAGGACAGGGCGATCTCGCTGCCGCCCTCTGCCGCATCGTACCAGCCGTCGAAGATATAGCCGGTGCGCTGGGGGTCCTCCACGGTGCTGAACTTTACCCGGCCGTCGGCGTCCAGGATATAGTTATAGTTGCTGCCCACCACGCCGGTGCGGGTGATGTCCTCCGCGCCGTCATAGTTCAGGTGCAGGGTCACCTTCACCGGCAGGCCGCGCCACACGGCGTACAGGGTGACGGTCTCGTCCTGCCGGTCGGCCAGGTTCTTCACCGTCCCCCCGTCGGCATAACTGGCAGAGGAGGAGCTGTTGTACTTGCCCCAGCCCAGGAAGCTGTATCCCGCGTAGGTGAAGGTGCTCTTGGGCAGGGTCAGCTCCTGGTCATAGGCAGCCGTCACGGCGTCCATCTGCCCCTGGCCGCCGTTGGCGGCGAAAGCAATGGTATAGGTGATGGGCGTCCACCGGGCCTCATAGGTCACGTCCCCGGTGATGACGGTCTCCGCCGTCAGCTGCGTCTCGCCGCTGAACCAGCCGCCGAAGGTATAGCCCTTCTTGGCGGGATCTGCGGGCAGACGGCCGCCAATGGCCGTGTTCTGGGGCACCAGGATGGTTGCATAGACGTCCTGGCCGTTTTTCAGGGTCACGGTATAGGCGTCGGCCCACACGGCGTACAGGTCCAGAGCCTTGTCCAGGGTGATGGCCGCGCCGTCCTCATACTGCACGGCTCCGTCGGGGGCGGTGGCCCAGCCGGCAAAGATCTTGCCGGCGCAGGTGAAGGGGTTGGCCATCAGGGTCCCCTGGCCGCCGAAGATCTTCTGGGTGGCGGTGTCCTCCGTGCCGTTGTTGGCGTGGAAGGTTACCACCAGGGCCTCACCGGCGGAGAAGCCCCGCAGATAGACGCAGTCGTCATTTTTGTCGCCGCTGCTGTCCTTCTTGTATTCCACGGTGAGCTTGTCGCCCTTTTTGGCGTCCACCTCCAGGCCCTTCCAGTCCTGTTCACCGCTCTCGCCGTCGACGAGAATCGTGCTGCCCAGCTTGATGGTGCACTTGTCGTACTTGGCCTCGGAGGAGACCTTGTACGCAAAGGACAGGTGGCTGTCCTCCGTAAAGGTCAGGGTCAGGGTGCTGGTGGAATAGCTCTTTCCGGCGCTGCCGGAAAGCAGGACCTCCTGGCCATCCTTGGTGCCGACCTTCCAGGCCGTGGTGCCGGTGCCCGGGTCCGCAGTCACAGGCAGCCCGTCAAAATACTGGGAGACGGTTTTGCCCGCCGCGAAGGCGTTGACAGGGATCAGGCCCAGGACTATGATCAGCGCCAGCAGCATGGAGAGAATTCTTTTCTTCATAATTTCTTCCCTTTCTTAAAATTTTGTTTTTCCCGGCAGAGCTTCCCTTCCCGCAGCAAAAAAAGAGCCCGCACTGCCGCGGCAGTGCGGGTGCGGGCCCTCCTATAAGCAGGATCGGCGCGGCAAACCCGGTGGCGGCAGGTGCCGGATCGGGCGGCCAGCGTATCTGACTTATCCGGCCCAAGCCGGCTTCACAGTGACCCACTCGCGGGGATTTTCACCCCATTCCGCCTGTCCCGCCCGTGCGGGACAGACCGTCCGATCCTCTATGCTCTTTTTCGGCGCCGGGCAAAAAACTCCCCCGGATATTCCGATGGAACCAGTATAGCACGGCCTGTTGAAAATTGCAAGCCGTCGGCGCTCAATCCGGCGCTGTGGAAGGCCGCGGCACCGGATCGGGCGGTCCGTCATGGCCGTCCCGATTATCTGCGGTTTGTCCCAGGAAAGGCCGGGTTTTGTCCCGGGACGGAGGCGGGACAGGCCGGGACGGAAAACAGCGTTCCCTCCGGGCTCATTTTCCCACGCAGAAGCGGGAGAAAATCGTCTGGATCAGGTCGTCCCGGATGTGCTTTCCGTTGAGCTCCCCCAGAGCCTCCAGGGCTGTCTCTGCGTCGGTGAGCACCACGTCGGGGGTCATGCCGGTGCGCAGCGCTCCCCGGGCGCTGCGCACGGCAGCCAGTGCCCGGGACACGGCGTCGGCCTGGCGGGCATTGGTCAGCAGCTCCCCCGGGCGGCCCTCCCCGGCGGGGTACAGCGCCTGGATGGCATCGCACAAAACGTCTACGCCCTGACCGCTGCGGGCGGACAGGGACACCACATTGTCGAAATCGTCGGCCAGACGGCCGATGTCCACGGCCCGGGGCAGGTCTGCCTTGTTCACCGCCACCAGCAGGTTGGGCACCTGGCGGGCCAGGGCCATGGCCTCCCGGTCGGCCTCCGTCAGGGGCCGGGAGCCGTCCAGCACCAGCAGGGCCAGAGACGCCTGCCGGGCGGCGGCCCGGGCCCGGTCCACGCCGATTTTTTCCACGGCGTCCGCCGTGTCGCGGATGCCCGCCGTGTCGCACAGGCGCAGCAGCACATGGCCCACCCGGACCTTCTCCTCCACCGTGTCCCGGGTGGTGCCTGCCACGTCGGTAACAATAGCCCGGTCATAGCCCAGCAGGGCGTTGAGCAGGGAGGATTTGCCCACGTTAGGGCGGCCCAGGATCACCGTGGGAACCCCCAGCTTCAGCAGCTTTCCCCGGGAAAACGTGGCCAGCAGCTCCTCCAGCCGGTCCTCCGACCGGCGGAGGGTATCCAGCATGTCCTCCCGCTGGAGGTCGCCGATGTCCTCGTCGGGATAGTCCACCACGGCGTAAAACCGGGAGACGATGGCCATGAGGCCGTCGTAGATCTCCGTGACGGTGCGGCTGAGGGCGCCCTCCAGCTGGCCCACGGCGTTGTGGGCCGCCTGGGCCGTTTCGGCGTCGATGAGGTCCGCCACGGCCTCCGCCTGGAGCAAATCCATCCGCCCGTTGAGAAACGCCCGGCGGGTGAACTCGCCGCCCTGGGCCTGGCGGGCTCCGGCGGCAAACAGGGCGTCCAGCGCCGCATCCAGTACCACCGGGCTGCCGTGACACTGGAGCTCGCCGCAGTCCTGGCCGGTGTAGCTGCCGGGGCCGGGAAACAGCACCGCCAGGGCGCTGTCGATGACCCGGCCCTCTCGATCCAGCACGTCTCCCAGCACCAGGCGGCGGGGCTCCTGCCGGGACATGGGACGGCCGTTTTTCGGGCGGAACACCCGGTCCAGGGCGGACCGGGTCCCCGGCCCGGACAGGCGCACCACCCCGATAGCCGACGGGCCCGGGGCGGTGGCAATGGCGGCGATGGTATCAGACATGGAAATACACTCCCTTATATGCACATATGTGTCAGTATAGCATGATTTGTTGCCCCGGGCAAGGCAGACGGCATGAATTCCGGCGCTTCGGGGCATACTACAGGCAAATCATCGGAAAGGAGCGGGGAAATCATGCAGGCTATGGTCCATGCGAAAACGTGTATCCAGTGCGGATTGTGTCCGGCGGTGTGCCCGGACGTGTTTACCCTGGAGCCCGGGGAGCCCGCCCGGGCCATCAGCGGCCCAGTGCCGGAGGAATGACGCCTGGCGGCCCAGGAGGCGGCGGACAGCTGCCCGGTGGGGGCCATCGAGGTGCGTTAAAGGCGGCGCCCCTTTTTGACACGCTGAAAAAGCCGGACGCGGATGCGTCCGGCTTTTTGATACACAGCCTTTTGAGGATACGTCTTTTCGGCAGCTTGCCTTCGCTTACTTGCCCATGGGGGCGCCGCAGTGGGGGCAGAAGTTGCTGTCGGACACGGTGCCGCAGACGGAGCAGGTCTTGGCGTCGTCGGATTTCTCCACAGGCTCGGCCTCCTGGGCGGTCTCTTTCTTCTTGGAGGCCTCCAGATGGGCGATCTTCTCCTTGGAGGCGTTGACGGCGGCCACCACATCCTTCACGGCATCGGGCACCTCGCCCTGGAACTCGGAGACAAACCACTCGCCGATGGCGCGATAGTTCTTCTCGATCTCACGCTGCTCGGAGAGAATCTCCATGTTCATCTTGGCGGTGTCGATGGCGGCTTTGGCCATTTCGGTGGCGGTTCCGGCCAGGTCCTTGGCCTTCTCGGCAGCGGCGCCGGCTACCTGCTGCGCCTTTTTGGTCAGGTCTTCAGAAAACGGCATAGCAATGATCTCCTTTCAGAATCTGATTAATCATGATAAGTATACACCAACGTGGTAGGTTTGTCAATGCTCAATCCAGTCGGATGCGCGGGACACGGCCCGCTTCCACAGGCGGTAGTCCCGGTCGCAGTCCGCCTGGGGCCGCGTGGGCAGGAACACCCGCTGGCTCCGGCGCAGGCGGGTCAGCTCCTCCAGGCCGCTCCACACGCCGCAGCTGAGCCCCGCCAGAGCCGCCGCACCGAAGGCGGTGGTCTCCACCATCTCCGGCCGGTCCACGGGGATGCGCAGCAGGTCCGCCTGCAGCTGCATGAGGATATCCGACACGCTGGCCCCGCCGTCCACCCGCAGGGCGGTGATGTCGCAGCCGGCGTCCTGGCGCATGGCCAGCATCAGGTCCGTCACCTGATAGGCGATGCACTCCAGCACCGCCCGGGCCACATGGGCCCGGCCCGTGCCCCGGGTGATGCCCAGGATGGCCCCCCGGGCGTACATGTCCCAATAGGGCGCGCCCAGGCCGGTGAAGGCCGGCACCACCACCACGCCGCCGGAATCCGGCACGGACTCCGCCAGGCGGTCGCACTCCGGGGCAGAGTCGATGAGGTGCAGCTCGTCCCGAAGCCACTGAATGGTGCTGCCGCCGTTGAAAACGCTGCCCTCCAGGGCATAGGCCGTGCGTCCCTCCACCTGCCAGGCAACGGACGTCACCAGGCCCGCCCGGCTGCGGACGGGCTTTTCGCCCACGTTCATCAGGGTGAAGCAGCCGGTGCCGTATGTATTCTTGGCCTCGCCGGGGCGGAAGCAGGTCTGGCCGAACAGGGCGGCCTGCTGATCCCCCGCCGCGCCGCACACCGGCGTGCCCGCCAGCTTCTCCAAGCCGGGAATGCCCTTTTTCACCAGGCCGTACACCTGACTATTGGACACAGGCAGGGGCAGAATAGACATAGGGACGCCCAACAGCTCGCACAGCTCCGCATCCCAGCACAGGCGGTGGATATCAAAGAGCATGGTGCGGGAGGCGTTGGAATAGTCCGTCACATGGGAGCCGGTCAGCTGCCAGATGAGCCACGTTTCCACCGTGCCGAACAGCAGGTCCCCCCGGTCCGCCTTTTCCCGGGCACCGGGGACGTTATCCAGCACCCAGCGGATCTTGGTGGCGGAGAAGTAGGCGTCGATCAGCAGGCCGGTGGCGGACTGGATGCGCTCCTCCAGCCCCTGGCGCTTCAGCTCCTCGCACAGCTCCGCCGTGCGGCGGCACTGCCACACGATGGCGTTGTACACGGGCCTGCCGGTGGTCTTGTCCCAGAGAATGGTGGTCTCCCGCTGGTTGGTGACGCCGATGCCGGCAATGTCCGCCTCCAGGCCCTCCGCCGCCTGGGCCGCCGCCCTGCGCTCCGTCTCCCAGATCTCCATGGGGTCATGCTCCACCCAGCCGGCCTGGGGATAAAGCTGGCGGAAGGGATACTGGGCCTTGGACACAATGTCGCCCAGACGGTCGAACACGATGGCCCGGGAGCTGGTGGTTCCCTGGTCCAGCGCCAGAATGTACGTTCCCATAGAAGTCTCCTCTTTCTTTTTGTATCAGAGTATGATAATATAGATGATTATAGCACAGGAAGGACGGAATTACCATGACCGATTTCCAGGAATTTACCTTTCTTTCCAGCGACGGGCACACCCGGCTCCATGGAGCCCAGTGGGCCCCGGCGGACCGGGAGCCCATTGCCGTTTTACAGATCGCCCACGGCGTGGCGGAGCACATCCTGCGATATGACGGCTTCGCCCGGTATCTCAATGAGCAGGGCATCCTTGTGGCGGGCCATGACCATCTGGGCCACGGCAAGTCCCTGCCGGAGGGGGCCGTGCCGGTATATTTCGGCGACGGGGCCACCTGGGAGACGGTGGTGGACGATATCCATCTGCTGCACCAGCGGCTGCGGGAGCAGTATCCCCGGCTGCCCATCCTGCTGATGGGCCACAGCATGGGGTCGTTCCTGTCCCGGACGTATCTGATCCGCTATCCCGGCACCGTGGACGCGGCCATTATCATGGGCACCGGCTGGCAGCCGGAGATGACCATCCGGGGCGGTCTGCTGCTGGCGGGTGCTATTGCCAGAATCAAGGGGCCGGACGCCGCCAGCAAGCTGGTGACCAATATGGCCTTCGGCGCGTATAACAAGGCCTTCGGCGACAAGCCCCGGACCCCCAACGACTGGCTGTCCGCCGACACGGACAACGTGGACCGGTACATGGCGGACCCCATGTGCGGGGCGGAGGCCACGGTGGGCCTGTTCCGGCAGATGCTGCGGGGGCTGCGGTTCAACCAGACGCCCCGGAATATCGATAAAATGGACAAGGACGCGCCCATCCTGCTGATCGCCGGGCAAAGCGACCCGGTGGGCGACATGGGCGCGGGGGTCCGGCGGACCCACGACGCCTTCAAGCGGGCAGGCATCAAGGATGTGACCCTGAAGCTGTATCCCGGGCTGCGGCACGAGATCCTCAACGAGGCCGCCATGCAGGACACGGTGTACGGCGACATCCGGGCCTGGATGGCCCGGGTGCTGGGCTAACGCAAGGCCGCCAGCAGATTGGGGATGCCCAGCAGGTCCACGTTGTGGGTCCGGCGCAGCAGGCGGACGGAGAAGAAGCTGTCTGCCACCAGCAGGAGCAGCAGCGTCAGTCCCGCCCAGGGTGGGACGTTGGCGGCGATGGGGTGCAGCAGGGGCTGAACATATCGGACGGAGAAGGCCGTCAGCAGGCCCCAGATCACGGCAAAGGGCATGCAGATCCGGCGGTTCAGGTCCATGTGGGTGCTGCCGTAATCCCAGAACATGACGCCCAGGAGCTTGTCATAGAGAAAGTGGACGGCGTATTCCACGGCAGTGGCCGTAAGGCCGCCATAGAGGGCCAGGCGGAAAAACCCCCGGCGCAGATCGGCAGGCAGGTGCAGCACCGCCAGCATGGCCAGGCCGTACACCGGGCACAGGGGCAGCAGCAGAAAGCACTTGCGCACCTGGTGCCGGGAGCCGGTGGCGGCTGCAAACGCCTTCTCCAGCAGGTATCCCAGAAAGCTATACAGACAAAACAGCCACAGCCAATACACAGCCGCACCCCCCTTCGCTCTCATTTTGTCCCGGGGGCGGGGCTGTGATACGCGGGGAAGGAGGAAAGATATGGATCAGTGGGAGCAGCTGCGGCAGCAGTGCATGAGCTGCCGGGCCTGCGGCCTGGCGGATACCCGGACCAACGTGGTGTTCGGCGTGGGAGACCCCAGGGCGGAGGTGCTGCTGGTGGGCGAGGCCCCGGGAGCCAGCGAGGACCGGCAGGGCGAGCCTTTTGTGGGGGCCGCCGGGAAGCTGCTGGACGATATGCTGGCCATGATCGGCCTGCGGCGGCAGCAGATCTATATCACCAACAGCGTCAAGTGCCGCCCGCCCCAGAACCGGGACCCCCTGAACACGGAAAAGGACGCGTGCAGCGGGTATCTGCGGCGGCAGCTGGAGCTGATGCAGCCGAAAATCCTGGTGTGCCTGGGCCGCATCAGCGCGGCGGAGATCATCAAGCCGGACTTCAGGATCACCCAGGAGCACGGGCAGTTCTTTGAAAAGGACGGCATGCAGATGATGGCCCTGTATCATCCGGCAGCCCTGCTGCGGGACCCGGGGAAAAAGCCGGAGACCTTTGAGGATCTGAAGCGGCTGCAGGCCAGGATCCGGGAGCTCTGCGTGCGGACAGAGCTGACATTTGCGTGAATATATCGCCCCCTGCCTTCCGGAAATGAAGGCAGGGGGCCGGTTTTTCACAAAAAAACAGGTCCGCAGGTGCGGACCTGTTTTTCTATGTAGTCTTCGCGAGATTACTTGTTGTAGAGAGCCTTGTCGGCAGCAGCCATTTCCTGGAAGATGCCCTTGTGCTTCTTGGCGGTGACAGCACGGATGACCAGCAGGGTGCCGATCATCAGGACGATGGCGATGATCATGCAGA
>ERZ780053.607-NODE-607-length-12916-cov-2.90203_pt1 | contig 12916 bp, 21 predicted proteins | sample MGYA00511088_ERZ780053 | MGnify/ENA primary metagenome ERZ780053 (study PRJEB29588, sample SAMEA2150866) | human gut metagenome | biome: human gut; feature: human-associated habitat; material: faeces | place: Denmark | collected 2008/2010 ...
CAAACCGTACTCCGCCGTCCGTCCCTCGCGGACGGTCGCCGCGATGAACCGGCACCACGCAAGGGCACGAGCATAATCGCGACAAACAGCCACGCTTATCTGAAGGCCGCTTTGCGTCTGAATCCAAAGCGCGTCCGCATTGTCCGTCAGCTCCTGTGCCGCGGCCGTCAGTATGCCGCGCAAGGCCGCCTGCCGCTCCCGGCTCCTGGAGAGGTTGCGCCCCTCCACCTCGGCCAGCAGCTCATCTTTCGTGGGGAGGCAGTCACGGTAACAGGCGGGCTTCCTGTTCGGTATCGTGTCGATATCGTAGTAGTATTGCCCGCCTTTGCGGCCCCATCGCCACGATTTGCCGGGCTTCGCCCCCAAAAAGAACTCGTCCTGTGCGGCAACCGCCTGCCACGAGGCCGGAAGGGACTGCTTGTAACGGTCCCGGCAATGTGTTCTTAGATAATTATCGTCAACCCCGCAACACTCTACTACCAAACGCTGCGATACCCAGACGGTCGTGCCGTCCGTGGTCTCGCGTATCAGTATGTCGTTCGGTAATAGCATCTCTTTAAAATTCTCTTTAAACCTCTTTAAAGCGCGGTTTCACCCGCTTTTTCTCGTTGTTCCCGCCCCGGTCTCGCTCCGGGCGGCGGCCTTGCGCCGCTGCGGGATTTTGATTAATTTTGTCTGTCAAACTTTATTAACCAATAAATCATTTGTTATGGATGCAAAATTGCAGGCGGCAATGCGGCAAGTGCAGGAACTGACCATGGCGTCATACGAAAAACAGCTATCGTTTCTTTATCATCTCCTTCTCGTATCATCAAGCGTTCTATCCATTGTAATCTCTCTTCACACGTCCAATGAAGCTCCGCTATACATCCGCTGGGTGTTTGCCATTGCAGTGATTCTATTAACATTGGGAGTCTTAGCATGCTCAATTGCCCTATATAGTCAAAAAGAAATCGCAGAGCGCGGTCGTCGGAAATACATTGATGAATATACACAGTCATTACGTAGCGGTGAACCTCACGAGATGACGTCGGTCGGCAAAACACGGCTTCATAAAATCTGCGAACGCCTGACATATATTCTCCTTCCTGCGGCCATCGTAGTGCTTGCTGTTTACGCAATTCTGCTCGCTTTCGTCGCATAATCATTTTTTGCCGGCTCAATTGACTGTTCGATTCGTTCACAGTGCTTTGTATAAGCATCGATAAGCGCTTTATCATATTTATAGGGCCGAAACAGATGCTTGATGATGTCTATAATCGGCTTGATGGTTTTTTTAATCATAACTGTTTTGTATTAAATGGTTTGAATCGTACCCCGCCCCGGCATCGCTCCGGCAAAGACGTCCGTTCGTAGCGGGATTCCGTGTTATTCCAATTCGGTGATAATCCGTTTTTGCTTCGCCGCCTGTTCGTAAGCCTCGATTTTTCGCGCCGTGGCCTTATCCGAAAGGAGATATCCGCCTCCATAAATACCTCCCCCTTTCTGGTTATCGAGTTTGCGGACCCTTCGACATTCTGACGCCCGCACCTCGAATTTGACGTAAGGGGCTATCTTGCCCAACAATGCGGCGGATACCACATTGTCCGGGTAAATGTATTTTGGCAAATCCATAAGTCGTCGCTTCGTTTTTGCGGCATTTTTGATGCGGGCGAGCAGGTCGGGCGCGGTCATAATACGAATGTCGCCGAAAAGGTTGCTGGCAAACGACGTATCGACGCATGCCCCGTTTTCGTATGTCACCCGAGCGTCGCACACTATGCCTGTCCAATTCATGCCGACCGGACTGAGCAACGTCAGATGCGGCGCGAACAGAAAAAAGGATATGTTGCGGGACTGAAAAAATCGGCACACCTTTGTAAATATCGAAAAGGGAGGATTATCGACCACCACGCAGCCGTCCGGATAATCGTAGTGTTCGTAATCGCCGCCCGGCCAGAAGGGCCGCACGATTTCCCGCCCCTCGATATCGGCATTTTCCCGAAGCCATCCCAAGACTGCATCATAAACGGGCTGCGGAGTATAACAATCGTCCGTCGTTTTGCGGGGCTTGAATTTCGCCACAAAACCGTCATAATCCTCGTGTATCTCCCGCCTCGATTTACGGGCCATAACTGTGTCCCGCCGTGGTTCATCGGCGAAAAGAGAACCTTGTATATTCACGTCGTTAACCATCGTAATGTCTTGTGTTTTTGGAGGGTGAGGCAGCCTATTCTTTCTTGGCCGAAAGAGTAATACATGCTGGATATGCAGTGTCGAAACCGTCAAATATCATATCCTGATGACTTATTTCCACATCATACAGAACATCGTCTATCTCGATGTACACTTCTTCCTCATCATTTGAGCAAAGAAGATTTATCAGCTCGGATTTCGTCATAGCTCCACGTCATTACGTCATTGAGTTCTTTCCAAGTCTTTGTGCCTGAGGGATGTTCCATAAAGAGCAGATATAATTCTACGCAACCTTTCGATTTGTCATTCTCATCCCTGTATTTGTACATGAGATGGATAGTAGCCCCTCCACATCTCCCTATCGTTTCACAAAAATTTGGATGAGCCCCAAATCTTTTTTCACAAAATTCCTTAAGATTATCCCTGCCTTCAATCCATTTATATACGTAACTCATAGTCTACTCTTCCCAATCAATACCTATTTCGTTATTAGATAAATAATCCTGTTCATAATCCACCGGGCCTGCACTTCCAGCCGGTAGCGAAGGCGGGGACGCCTGTCTAATACTGTAATCCCTTCCATATCGTCACCTGATTATAATATCCACATTATCCAACTGCCAGCAGCGGGGCAGGCCGTTCAGCACCTGCAAGGCTTCCTTGTATGTGTAGCATGTGCGCTCATAAACATGCTTCATATTATTCTCGTCGTCCGATTCGCGATATATGACGGTTACATAATAATTTTTCATATCTCATTGTGTTTTAGTTAACTTTCTGTCATTTTCGTTCACAAGCCCAATCCTTTCGTTATGGTTATGAATAACATATCGCGCAAACCGTCAATGTAGGCGGCGAGCTCTTCTATATTTCGACCTGACGTCATGACCATCTGGCTGCTCTTATATGTTATATAATAGCCTGCCTCGTTTTTGCCGATAATCATAGGACCGACGGCCTCGGAATACCGATTCAGCCTGTCTTGAAGTCCTTGTAATCTTGTATTTTCCATATTCATTAAATTATGCGATGTTCTCTTTTCGTTCGGCCAGCAGCGCCTCCGCAGCCCGGAGAACCGGCTCGCTCGTATCTTTCCCGTGCAATACATACGACACCCATACGCGGGATACGCCAGCTCGGTCTGCTATACGCATTATATCCCCGCGTAACAGGCTTTTACGTATTCGCAAAAGTCGCTCTCGCTTTTCCTTAGATGTCTTTCCCATATTTTCCTTATTTTTGTACAGGTTTACACCACAAATATAATTGCGAAATCGCAATTTTCAAAGAAAAGTATGAGAAAAATCGCAACAATCAAGGAAAGAATTTTGCAATACCTTGAAAATGAGGGTATTTCAAAGTTAGAGTGTTATCGCAATACTGGAATGACAAACAGCGTATTAAGTAAAAAAGAGGGATTATCGGAAGATAATTTATTGCGATTTATCTCCTATTATAGGGATGTAAACCCGGGGTGGTTACTGACGGGCGAGGGAGATATGCTGGTCTCTCAGGAAAATATTTCCGAAAAAAAAGATAATTCCAAAACTACAGAAAACGTCCCCAAACAACAAGGGGACATTTTAGGGGACGGTTTGGGGGACAAACGAAAACTACAAAAAACGTCCCCTAACAACAATATTCTTATTCCTCCGCTTTCCGACCACACGACCGAAATACACACGGCCCCGGACGGGACGAAAATAAAGATAGATTTGCACACCCCGAAGGCCACGAGAACGGATATGCACGGCGCGTCCCGACCAACCCCTGCCGCAATAGCCGCGGATATTCGCGGTGCCCAACGCGCCGTGGCCGGTCCGGTGGTCGATATCGAGGCCGCGGCCGGCGGAGGGGCCATCAACAGCGACTATTTCGACGAGGCCGACGTCATGCGGCTGCCCGCCTCCATGCTGCCGCGCACCTCCGCAAAACGCTTGTGTATCAGTGTCAGCGGTGAATCTATGGAGCCGACCATTTACGATGGTACTCGTATCGTCGTCCGGCTGCTCGACCGTTCGGAATGGGCAAGAATCCGCAGCGGAGAAGTGTACGTCGTGACCGACCGTGACGGGAATAGCTACGTCAAAAGATTGCGTAACAATTTAGAGACATCCGGCAGGCTGATACTTACATCCGACAATCCTAACCAGCGGAAATACACGCCGTTACCGCTAATGGAAGATGAGATATCCAATATATGGACCGTCGAGCTCGTCATATCGGACATCGTGCCGCCGTCGGAGCGCGACCAAATAGACGATTTGCGCGACGAGATGCGGGAATTGAGGGAATGGGTACGGAACATGCAGAATCGCGAAAAATAGGGCGTCAAAATGGCCGTAGCGGGGCGATATGGAGCACCGCCGCCGCGCTGCCGCTAAAAAAGACCGTAACAAGCGTGTTTAAACGGGCTCGCGGCAGGCTTTCAATTGCCGCCGCGCCGCGGACGTTCGGGGTGGCCGCCGCTGATGGCGGGCCGGATGCCGCCGTTTGTGTACAAGTTTCGGCGAAATTCTTTACATTTGTCGGGTGATGTGATAAGGTTTCGGCCGTTTTCTTTACATTCGCGCTGAAAATGGCGGACGGAATTATAATTCGAGGCTTTAAACGGGGGCATTTCCCTTGAAATTCTTACACTGAAATTATAGCAAATTATCATTTCCGCTCCTCCCCATTTTTACCTTAACTTTCTATATCTTATACTCTTACGCTATTTCCCCTATTCTGTAGTTTTCGTATGGCCCCTTATAACGGTAGCCGATTTTACCTGTGTTTTCACACGACAAGAGCGAAGGAGGCTATCCTAAAACGTGTATCCCACATGTAGGAGAGGTAATCCCCAAAAGGGATAATTTAGCGCACTGCCAAAAGTAAAGGCATGTTGATTACGGAGCCGGAATCGTAATCCCAATACCAAATTGGCTGTGGGATAGGGGAAAAGACTGCCTACCTCAAACCCGCCTCCGCCGTCCAGTATAAGACAGGGCGATACCGTCCATTGCGGTACTTCGACATAAATTCTTGCAAACACCTGGGCCGACAGGAATATATCCGAAAGATACTGAATACCTGCGCCTCCGCCCAAAGCAAGCCAAGGAGTAACACGATAGGTATATGCGCCGTTCAGATGGGTCAGTCCACTGTATACCGGAATACCGAGGTTGTTGAACTCAACGGTCCATTCTCCCCTCTTCAACAGTTGGTCGGTGTCGGGAAGAGCTTTGAGTTGCGGCAGGCAGACTGCGGACTGGGCGACCGCGCAAGAGAAGATTCCGGAGAAAAGGAGACCTACAAGAAGTCGTTTCATAACAGCAGGTTTAGGTTAATTAATTGAGCTTTATTCACGCCAGCAGGCGCGTATCATTGTAGACAAATATAACACTTCCGGTCCGGAGTTGCAATAACTATTATTGAGGTGATAATACGAAAAGGCGCTCCGAAAAGAAATTCCGGAGCGCCCCCTGCGTCGTGTACGCCATGGCTTTTACCTGACTTCTTTCGCGACTACCCTGTCGATAACCTCGCAAAGGCGGGCGAATACCTCTTCGATAGTGCCGAGCCCGTTGATGGGGATATATTTGCCCTGCCGCGCATAATGGTCGGCGACGACGGCCGTCTGTGCCTTGTAGACGTCTATCCGGTTGCGGATGACTCCTTCGTCGGCATCGTCCGCCCTGCCGCTGACCTCCGCCCTCAGGAGAAGCCGGGAAATCAACTCTTCGTCCGGAACGTCGAGCGATATCATCACATCCACCTTGTCGGAACGTTTTTCCATTATTACATCAAACGTTTCCGCCTGATGCGTGGTACGCGGAAAACCATCGAAAATATTGCCCTTGCTGTCGCCGTGCGACGCAAGGTACTCTTCGATAATACCTATCACGAGTTCGTCCGACGCGAGCCTGCCGCTCTCGATGACCTCTTTCACCTGCAGTCCGAGTTCCGTCCCGCGCTGAATTTCGTTTCGGATGACCTCGCCGGTAGAGATGTGGTTAAAGCCGTACTTCTCACTCAGCATCTTCGCCTGGGTTCCCTTCCCTGCTCCGGGAGGGCCGAACAAGACTATGTTTATCATAAGGTTGACTTTTGGTTGTTATCAGATTAACAGCCGACAAAATTAACCAGATTTTCCACCAAACCAAAAATAATGTAACTTTGTGGAAAGCACTGCCGGAAAATAAGTACAAATACCACCCTGCTGCCGCTCCGACAAATTGGTCGGACAGCCGCGGAACAAACGATAAACAAAAAAATATGCCTGCGAAAAGAACGGAGATAGCCGAGCTCGGAGAGTTCGGACTGATAGAGCGGCTTACCTGCCAGTTTCCCATACGTAACGCATCCACGGTGCTGGGCGCCGGGGACGATGCCGCTGTAATAGATGCCGGAGAACGTTATCTGTTGCTCTCCTCGGACATGTTGCTGGAGGGCGTCAATTTCGACCTGGTCTATTTCCCTTTGAAACATTTAGGCTATAAGGCAGTCGTCGTGGGAATCAACGACATATACGCCATGAATGGAACGCCTGAACAACTGACTGTCTGCATCGGCGTATCGGCCAAATTTTCGGTAGAGGACCTGGAAGAGCTGTATTCGGGAATACGGAGTGCATGCGAAGACTATCGGATAGACCTCGTGGGAGGCGATACGACGGCGTCCGTGAATGGATTGGCCATCAGCGTATCGGTGGCAGGGAGTGTGGATAAGGACAAAATAGCGTACCGCAGCGGAGCTCGTGTCAATGACATCGTGTGCATTACGGGCGACTTGGGTGCGGCTTATATGGGACTTCACCTGCTCGAACGGGAGAAGCGTGCCTTTGCGGGCAATGATTCTCCCCAGCCCCAGTTCGAGGGGTATGAATACCTGCTGCGCAGGCAATTGAAACCGACCGCGGCCGCCGATACTGTCGCTTCGCTCCGGTCGGCCGGTATCGTACCCACTTCCATGATAGACCTCTCCGACGGGCTGGCGTCGGACATGCTGCAGATATGCAAAAACTCCGGATGCGGTGTCAGACTCTATCTCGAAAGGATACCGATAGCCCGGGAAACTCATAAGATGGCCGAAGAGCTGCATGCCGATCCGGTAGTGGCTGCCCTCAACGGAGGCGATGACAACGAACTGCTCTTTACCGTTCCCGTGACCCAGCAGGCCAAAATAGCGGGTATAGGAGGTATCGACATCATCGGTCACATCACACCTGCCTCGACCGGTACGAGGCTCGTTACCCCCGACGGCAGCGAACTTTCGCTGACCGCGCCGGGATTCAGGGAACAATGATTAGGAGTATCTAGCTGAAGCTCTTCAGAATGCCGTCATAGTAGCCTCGCATATAGGCGACGTGAGGACTTTTATGTCTTTGATTTTGTGCCTGGCTTTCGCTCAAACTACCGACAACTTGAGCAATATCAATAGTCATGATACGGTTGCGGCCATCTTGATAACCTTGTTCATATGCACAGGCAGCGCATTTATGTCGTCCGATACCACCCTGGTCATCAGGAAGTTCCTGCATAATCTTCTGAATGCTAGAATGGTCTTTATTGCATAGCATAAGGTTTGTCGTATTATAAAGTTCCGTTTTTTATCCCGGTAATAAAATCAGTTACCGTTGCTAAATTATAAATTTTTGGAATAACGGCAAAAGCTTCCTCCAATTTATTACGCGCCGATTTCCATCCGATTCCATCCGTTATCCATACGAATTCGTAGTTTGGAAATTGGTTGATTTTCGGAGCGAGTTCGGAATAGGAACGTGCAACCTCATTCAGTTTGGAACCACCCCCACTATAAAAATTAACCTCAATCAAATAAGTTTTGATATGGGAAGAGATGACAAAATCGAATCGTTTTAAATCGCTTCCCAAACATTGCATTTCCGGAAATGCAGACGAATATACCTCTTGCTGGAAAGAAATGTCATACGAACGAAGTAATGTGGCTATCCGCTGTTCCATAATATATCCGCTTCTATTTTTGCGGGCATTGGTGTCGAGACCTGTTTCAATGCCAAAGACATAATCCACCAAGTTATGTATTTGTTTATTCTGGAGTATCTTTTTGAGTCCCGTCCCTTCGATGTATTCGATTACGCCTTCCGGAGTTTGGAAAAACTCTTCAATCAAACGGGTCTTTCCGTATTTGTCGATCGTTTTTTTCCTGTCTGTGGCACGTACGGCAATCAGAATATCCAAAGCGCTGAATACTTTAGGATTCTCATTCCAAAGATTGCGTATTGCCCGCTCCATATCTTCCTGACCGACTAAATAGTTCAATTGATTGAGCTTGACGGCTATCGCATCGACATTCGCGGCTATTTTCTTGAAATCGGAGAAAAAACTTAACGGGGCATTGGTCTCTACGAGTTCCGACATGAATTTGTCAAAACGTTCTTTCATAACAATTTGGGAAATAAAAATCAATCCTGATAATTCCTGATAAGTAGTTCCGGTAATTTACCTCGTTTCGCTGCGTTGGCATTAATACAACGAACGGCCTGGATGCGGTTGATGTGGTATTCGCGATACAGTTCATCCAGGAAGTTATCTTCTGGATTCCATTCCCGACAATCGGCATTGCTCAGCATCAGGAAGCAATGTTTCAGAGACAATCTGTCGGCGTATTTTTTCAGACGTATCTGGTCCGCATCGGAAAATGATTGTACAGAATAGGCACTGAAATTGGCCGTAGCTGTCAGGGGCCGGTACGGCGGGGCGCAATATATGAATGTATTATCCGCAATTGCGAATTTTTCAGTCTGTTCAAAATCGCCGTACAGTACCTCTACCTTTTGCAGCAAAAGACTGTCCGCATAAATAGTTCGTTCATCACAAATGGTAGGGTTGGTATACTTGCCGAAAGGAACATTGAACTGACCTTTGGAGTTTACGCGGTACAAACCGTTGAAACAGGTTCTGTTTAAAAAAATAAAATATGCCGTATTATCGATATCGGACAGCCCGCCCTGATTGAACTTTTGGCGTATGTCGAGATAGAACTCTTTCCGTTTATCTGTTTCCGGGATTTTCCAATATGTATCCTGAATTTTCGATAGGATGCCGACAAGACGTTCGGGAGTGTACTTGATTACTTCGTATGCTTTGATTAAATTGGTGTTTACGTCACTGATAACGGCTTTTTTGATATTGCCGAAGTTTTGCAACATAAAGAAGAGCATAGCCCCTCCCCCGACAAAAGGTTCGATATAGACAGCATCTTCTATGTTGCAGAACGTCTCGGGTAATGCCTGGCCCAATGTTGTCAACAGCTGGCCTTTGCCTCCGGCCCATTTTACAAACGGTTTGGCGGGATATTGTTTCATCGTTTTTGCTGTCAAAGTTCTAAGTCGGTATCATGGTCGATACAACTTGCTTGGATGAAGTTCATACTCAATATGAAACTCTGCCGGCCGAAGGCCTGAAATTTGCATACAGGTGAACCAATAACAATCCCGACAATGTGTCGAAACATTACTCCTGCCGCAGATACTCTTCCATTTTCGCACGCCACTCCTTTTTCAGCGGAAAGGACTCCTGTCGGAGAAAGTCGTAGCCGACGGCGACCGAACGGCAATCGGCATTGATGCCGCCGTCGGCGCGGTCGATAAGGTGCTGGAAGATGGTCACGCTCGAATTGCCTATCTTCTCCACCCACGTCCGTACGACGAGTTGCGAATGGAGCCTGCTCTGGCGGTGGTAGTTGGTGTGTATAGATACGAGTATCAGGCTCTCCGCGTCGGGGTCGATGGTCTTGCCGAGCACTTTTTCGTAGAATTCCATCTTTCCGACGTCGAAATAGTGCTGCAGATTCACGTTGTTGATATGGCCGAGGCTGTCCGCGTCGGCGAACCGTATCTGTATATCGCTTTCGATGTATTTGCCCATAGGCTTATTCTCTGATGATTTTCACTTCTCCATCCTCTCCGAGCATGATGATGGAGGATGCCTTGCGGGTGGGAGCGCCTTCGCAGCGGATATCGACCGTGTAATCGACACCCGCACGTATCTCTTCGGCAATATCGCCGAACCCTTTCGGGGTAGCCTCGCCGGAGATGTTCGCCGAGGTCGATACCAGCGGCCGGCCGAATCGGTGCAGCAGGTTCCGGCAGAATGCATGGTCGGGGACGCGGACTGCAAGCGTTCCCTCCTCCGGCACCAGATTTTTCGCCACGCCGCAGGCTCCTGGTAGGATGAGTGTCAGCGGCTTGTCTGCACATTCGAGCAGATCCCAAGCTACGGCCGGGACGTTTCTGAAGTAGCATCCCACGCGGTCGATGCTCTCTGTCAGCACAATCATGCCCTTCTTGTTGCAGGAACGTTTCAGTTGATAGACCCTCTCCACCGCAGTCTCGTCGGTTGCATCGCAGCCTATTCCCCATACCGTATCGGTCGGGTAAAGAATGATGCCTCCCCTGCGCAGCACCTCCACGGCCCTCTCTATTTCCTCCTTCATGCCTTCGGATTTTGCATTTGCAAAAGTAAGCCGTTTTTTTGTCTTTTTATCGAAAAGGTTATACTTTTGTGTTCCTGAAAAAACAACTCAATAACAGACTTGCAATACACATGGGAAGGGCATTCGAATATCGTAAGGCCACGAAGCTGAAACGCTGGGGCCACATGGCGCGGACATTTACCAAGATAGGAAAAGCCATAGAGGTATCGGTACAACAGGCCGGCCCCGACCCCGCGAGCAATACCCGTCTGAGGTTGCTCATCCAGAATGCCAAGGCGGAGAACATGCCGAAAGACAATATCGAGAGGGCCATCAAAAGGGCTATTTCGAAAGATACGTCCGACTACAAGGAGATGGTCTACGAAGGATACGGTCCTCATGGCATCGCCATCCTCGTCGAAACCGCGACCGACAATCCCACCCGGACGGTAGCCAATGTCCGGAGTTATTTCAACAAGATGGGAGGTGCGCTTGGAACGAGCGGAAGCGTAAGTTTCATGTTTGTCCACAAGGCCATCTTCAAGACCCCTTACAAGGAGGATATCGACCTCGACCAGCTTGAACTCGACCTTATCGATTTCGAAGTGGACGAAGTGTTCGTGGACGACGAGAATCAAATCAATATTTACGGCCCGTTCGAATCCTACGGTCAGATACAGGCCTACCTCGAGGGGCACGGCATGGAGATAACGAGCGGCGAATTCATCCGTATTCCGACCGACACCAAGGAACTTCCGGAAGAGCAGCGGCAATCGGTCCACAAACTCATCGAGAAGTTGGAAGAAGACGACGACGTAGTGAATGTCTTCCACAACATGAAGGAGGAAGAGGAGGCCGAATAGGCATGATACAATCGAAAACGAGAACGGAAGTCATCGACTTCCGTTCCCTTTTTCCCCTTAGCACGTCGCCCTGTATTCGTTCGGGGTACATCCCACCACGTTTTTGAAAAGCCGGGTGAAATGGGCCGGATATTTGAATCCCAGGTCGTAGGCTATCTCGCTTATCGAAAGTCCCCGGTCGGCTATCCGTTCTTTGGCGGTATCTATCACGTAGAGCTGGATGTGTTCCTGCGCCGTCTTGCCCGTCTCCTTTTTAATCAGGTCGCCAAAATAGTTGGGAGACAGATGCAGTTCTCGGGCGCAGTACTGTACCGTCGGCAGCCCTATGGTCTGTGGCCTGTCCGAACGGGAGTAGCCGTTCAGAATCTCCTCGAAACGCGACAGGATATCCTTGTTGGCAATTTCGCTGCGCGTGACGAACTGTCGGTCGTAAAAACGGATGCAGTAGTTCAGAAACATTTCGATGTTGTTTATTATCAGCGTGCGGCTGTGCCGGTCTATCGGGTGCTGCAGCTCGGCCCGGATGTTGTGCAGACAGTCGACAATCGTACCGCGCTCCTGTTGAGAAAGATGGAGGGCTTCATTGACAGCGTATGAAAAGAAGGTGTAATTCCGAATGTTGCGGCCGAGCTGCGTTCCCCGGATGAAGTCGGGGTGGAACAGCAAGGCCCATCCTTTGGGCTGAAACATCTCCCCGCGCCGGGTGATGCCGACGCACTGTCCCGGAGCGATGAATACGAGCGTTCCCTCCTGGTAATCGTACGTGCTCCGTCCGTACTGTATGTCGCCGCATTTCACGTCCTTGAGGAATACAGCATAGAAGCCGAGACAAAAACGGATATGCTCTGCCGGGGTGCATGTCGAGAAATCTATGACATTGACGAGCGGATGAAGCGTTTCGCAGTGTAGCAGTTCGTTGTACTGGAAAACGTTGTCGAGTTGCATTATCTCTTCCATAACGGTTTTGTTATTGGTATCGTACCATGCAAAGGTATCCCTTTTCTTCCGTTCGGCAATATGCGGGAATGTATATCCGGAATAGTGGTAATACAATCCGTAATCCATATAATGCCGGGGGAAGTCTGTGCCGGTAATTTTGCACCGTACGGAAAAAGTACCGACTTTTAAACTGCGATATATCATGGAAACAAAGATGGATTTCGGATTTTTCTGTCCTACGCGGATACTCTTCGGGGCAGGTCGGCTGAACGACCTTCACAAACAGGCGTTGCCGGGCAGAAAGGCTTTGGTCGTGATTTCAAACGGACGTTCCACGAAAGCCTCCGGCTACCTGTCGAGAACGGTCAACCAACTGCAGAATGCCGGTGTGGCCACGGTGATTTTCGACCGTATCGAAGCGAATCCGCTGAAATCGACCGTAATGGCCGGCGCGTCGTTCGCCCGGGAAAATGGCTGCGACTTTATCGTGGCGCCCGGGGGCG
>ERZ780053.608-NODE-608-length-12907-cov-1.84174_pt1 | contig 12907 bp, 11 predicted proteins | sample MGYA00511088_ERZ780053 | MGnify/ENA primary metagenome ERZ780053 (study PRJEB29588, sample SAMEA2150866) | human gut metagenome | biome: human gut; feature: human-associated habitat; material: faeces | place: Denmark | collected 2008/2010 ...
CGGTGCCATCTATTGGCTGGCCCGCATGGTGGAAGCCGGAGAAGATCCCGCATTCATCGCCCGCCGCCTCGTCATTTCCGCTTCGGAAGACGTGGGACTGGCAAACCCGAACGCCTTGCTGATTGCCAATGCGTGTTTCGACGCCGTAATGAAAGTGGGTTGGCCCGAAGGACGCATCCCTCTGGCGGAAGCCACCGTTTACCTCGCCACAAGCCCGAAGAGCAACTCCGCCTGCATGGCCATCAACAATGCCCTGGAACTTGTACGCCAGACCGGCAATCTGCCCGTACCCCTGCACCTGCGCAATGCACCTACCAAACTGATGAAACAGTTGGGTTATGGAGACAATTATAAGTATGCGCACGATTATCCCGGGCACTTCGTCAAGCAACAATTTCTGCCCGACGAGCTGAAAGACCGCCGTCTGTGGGAAGCACAAGACAATGCTGCCGAACAGAAACATGCGGAACGGATGAGAGCGTTGTGGGGTGAGGATAAGTTCAGAAAATCGTAACTATATAAAAAAAGAGCTGTGAGATATTTATTCCAGCTCTTTTATCATTCTTCGGATTACCGGTATCATTTGAGGTATATCTTCCTCTATTGTATTAAAAACAACTTCCGCATCAATTTCAAAATAGTGATGGGCTATTTTATCACGCATACGCATCACTCCACTCCAATAAATTTCAGGATAATGAGGCAAAAAATCTCCATGCGTTATTTTATCTAAACCTTTCACCGTTTCTCCTAAAGCTATCAAATTCATACAAATAGCATCCAAACGCAGCATTCCGTCCGGTGAACACAAAAAATCATCAGGAGTGCTTACCACAGATGCACGCTCAACTATTAATTGCAATGCAGAAGCAATAGTGTGCAAACTATCCAATGCCAACTCTTTATCAAACATAAACCCCCTCCCTATTGATTCTGTTCTTTAAACGGACATTCATTTGTTCTCGTATTCTAACTAAATCAACCGGACATCCCAGAAGTTCTTCCAACTCACTCTGAATACGATCTAATGTAAGAAGAGAAGGTGCGTTACCTTCGTAACAAATATCGACATCGCTATGTTCCGTTTGTTCTCCACGAGCTACAGAGCCAAACACTCCTAAACGGCTAAAGCCATATTTACGGGCATTTACCTGCTTATACAACTTCAATAATTCTAATATTTCAGGAGTAGATTTCATATTACTATAATTTTATATCTATACAAAGATATGAAAAGATAGTCAGAAAGCAAAGTAAGAGAGGCAAATTCAACAAAACAGACCATTATTTGCATTATCCTAAATCTTTTCCCTAAATTTGCGTACTCACTTTAAATATATACAAAATGAGAATTGTAGTATTAGACGGTTACACCACGAATCCCGGTGATCTGTGCTGGGATAAGTTGAAAGAGTTAGGCGAGTGCACGATCTATGATCGCACCGCTCCCGGCGAAGTTCTTGAACGTGCTGCCGGTGCAGAAGCCATCCTTACCAATAAGGTAGTGATCAACAGCGAGACAATGGCTGCCCTGCCCGATCTGAAATACATCGGCGTGATGGCTACAGGCTACAACGTGGTAGACATCAACGCCGCCTGCGAACGCGGCATCATCATCACCAATATCCCTGCATACAGCACTCCCTCTGTCGGACAAATGGTATTTGCACATATCCTGAACATCACCCAGCAAGTACGCCATTATTCCGAAGAAGTCAGCAAGGGAAACTGGAGCAAGAATCCCGACTTCTGCTTCTACGACACTCCACTCATCGAGCTGCTCGGAAAAAAAATCGGTATCGTAGGACTGGGACAGACCGGCTACAACACCGCCCGTATAGCCATCGGCTTCGGTATGAAGGTATGGGCCTACACTTCCAAATCGCGCCTCCAACTTCCTCCCGAAATCCGTAAAGCGGAACTCGACCAATTGTTCCACGAATGTGACATCATCAGCCTGCACTGCCCGCTGAACGACAGTACCCGTGAACTGATCAACGCCAACCGAAACTCCCCATCAACACCCCCCCCCCCCCCGCCTCTCCTTGATGAAACCCACCTCCATCCTCATCAATACCGGACGCGGCCCGCTCATCAACGAACAAGATCTTGCCAATGCCCTGAATACCGGCATCATCTACGCTGCCGGACTGGATGTTCTTTCTGAAGAACCACCCCGTGCCGACAATCCGTTACTCACCGCCCGAAATTGCTTCATCACCCCTCACATCGCATGGGCCAACTTTGAAGCCCGCCAAAGGCTGATACATATTCTTATCAGTAACTTAAAAGCATATATTGACGGAAAACCGGTAAATGTAATAAAATAAGCTACAAGCTACGGGCTACGAGTGGCTGCGCTATCATACCGAAAGGCACTCGTAGCTCGTAGCTTTGTAACTTGTAGCCCGTAGCTTTACAACAACATGGGAAAATCAGAAATCAAAAGTTTATTCCGCAGCATTCCAGTCCTCCTGAGCATCGTATTGGCCCTTGTCACGATGATTGCTGCATTCTCCGGGAACTTCGACCCCGCCAATTCAAGGTACATGCCCGTACTGGGATTAGCATTGCCCGCACTATTGCTATGCAATCTGTTAGTCGCCATCTGTTGGGCATTCGCCCGCAGGCGCTGGGCATTCATTCCCCTTGCAGCATTAGTTTTCAACTACGGATATATCCTTGCCATCTTCCAGTTCAGCTTCACCAAGAAGATTCCCGAAGGGCACTACAGCAGCAATTATGCCGACGGATACCTGAAAATAGCCACCTACAACGTTGGCAATTTCGGAGGAGAGATTACAGGCTACTCCTGCAAGGAAATCGCCCGCTACATGAAAGAACAGGAAGTCGACGTCCTCTGCTTCCAGGAATGTGGCGACAACAAATACTTCCCGATGGACAGCATCCGCAACGTATTTTCCCACTGGCGCTACGCCTTGATCCCTACCGAGGATTCTATCCGCGGAGTGCTTCCTATCGCCGTGTTCAGCCGCTACCCGCTCGTCAATCCCCAGTTCATTTCCTACCAGCAAAGCGCCAACTGTAGCATGCAGTGCGACATTGTCCTGGGACGCGACACCGTCCGTCTGCTCAACAACCACTTGCAGACCACCAGCGTCAGCCAGAACCGCCGGAAATGGGAACGCGGACTTGCCAACAGTAACGACACCCGTCGTGAAGCAGAAGTCGTGCAAGGCGCCATCACTTCCCTGCACGCCAACTTCGTGAAACGCGCCGAACAAACGGACAGCATCCGCCAACTGGTAGTTGCCAGCCCCTACCCCGTACTGGCATGCGGTGACTTCAACTCCCTGCCATCCTCCTACACCTATGCCGAACTGTCCGATGTCCTCAAAGACGGCTTCCGTACCAGCGGTCGGGGCTATATGTACACCTACCGCTACTTCAAACGTCTGTTGCGCATCGACTACATATTCCATTCGCCCGGCATCCAGGGATACCGTTACTACTCGCCCGATCTGGACCTGTGCAGCGACCATAATCCGGTGCTGATGGAAATGAAAATTAAGAAATGAGAAACAACCACCTAATGAAACTACTTATGAAAAGACCGCTACTTCTACTTCTTAATCTGATCCCTATATTACTGTTTGCCCAGCAACCGGTTATTTTCCCTGACGACTTCAAAACAAGCGCCCTGAACGGGAAAGAAGTGACCATTACAAACACCCTGACGCTGACAAACAACTACAGTTACACGTATGGCACACTGACCTTTTCCAACGGCCAGCTATGGACTCCTACCGAAAAGTTCGAACCGGGTGTAGATATGTTCAATCAGAAGAACCTGGAGAACCAGAAAAACCAACTCACCGTAAAGCAAGGCTCCTTCCCTATCGTCGATGCAGACGGAACCTGCCGCATCGGACAAACCATAGAAGGGCTGACCGGAAAAGCCAGCTACAGCAACGGCACATACACCATCACCCTGACCCGGAAACCCGAATTCAAAGGCAACGAACGCCCCACCTCCTGCGACACCCCGGAAGCGTACAACCTGAAAGTGGTCAGCTTCAACCTGGAACACTTCGGCAAAAACGTAAACACCTATAGCCTCAAGCTGCCCAAAGTAGCCCTCGCCCTGCAAGCACTGCAAGCCGACATCTACGCCCTTGTGGAAGTAGAAGGAGCCGCCGGACTGGAAGAACTCTGCCAGCTCCTGAACCGGAACTGCAACACGCAGAAATACAAGACACGCTATTATAAAGACAACGTGCAGGGCATGGCCTGTTTCATCTACAATAGCGATGCAGTTACCCCCGTGGGCGCCATCAGTCTGAACAAACTCGCCGACAATTACCTGCCGGAACGCAAAACCGCCCAAGGTTTCCAACTGAACAGCAATCAGGAGCGTTTCATCCTCTGCTGCAATCACTGGAAATCAAAATCAGGCAGCAATGTTCCGGAGCAATACAAAGATAAAGGCGACGGCCAAGGCGCCTATAATCCCCGCCGTGTGCAGGAAGCCGAAGCCACTCTGAAGTTCATCGAAGAAATCACGAAAACCTACAATGATCCCGACGTCCTGGTGGTAGGTGACCTGAACGCCTATACCTGTGAAGACCCCATCCGTACCCTCGAAAACGGTGGTCTGGTCAATCTGCTCACCACCTACGCCCCAAACCAGTACAGTTACGCTTACTTCAGTAATGGCAGTTACGCAGTAGGCTATCTGGATCACAGTCTGGCCACAAGTACCCTTGAAAAGCAAGTAACCGATGCCCGTCCCTTCCGTATCAACGCCGACGAACCACAGAAAATGGACGTCGATCAAAGCGGCGTACAGAAAGACAATATGTACCGCTGCTCCGACCACAGCCCCATCGTCACCTTCCTGAATCTGGGGAACGGCAGCACAGGTATCGAAACCCCGACAATTTCCCGCCCCGCTATCCGCCTGACAGGCGATCCGCGCAGCGCTACCTCACTTTAGTAAGCAACACCAACCTCAGCCGTGCCGAAATCGTCAATATCAGTGGGCAAATCATTGCCACATACGACATTAGCAATGCCGAAAATGCAGAAAATCGTTTCACCCTGCCCGTAAATAGTCTGGTGCGCGGCTTCTACCTGATACGTGTTTACGATGCACAAGGCAGGTGTACACGGTATAAGGCAGTGCTCCCCTGACAATTTCAAAATTCCTCCCGCAAATGTGAACTTCAGAAACAGCCTTCGAATGCCACGCTTCATCATCCCCAATGCCACACCTAATCAGGCGTGACGTGTGGTATTTACTGTGCTGAGGTGTGGCAATTATTGCACTGAAGTGTGGCAGTTGGGGCAGTGAAGTGTGGCAATTGAGGCGTTGAAGTGTGGCATTCGGGATGATGAGGCCGACATTCCGAATGACAAAGCTCGATATTCCAGGCGACAATGTGCGGTTTCTCTCCGTCAAAGCTACGGCAGATAAATCATCAACAACAGCAACAGCAATCTTTTTTTCTTTTCTTGCTGCTGCTGTTGTTATTATATCTCTTATATTCTCTTTATTAGCAGTATATTCATTTGAGCTAATACTATTGTTTTTCAGCGATTTACCAGACGATAAGCATTCTTTTTCCCCTTCATTCCTAAGCACTTTTTGACTGTTTTCAGCCATTTTTTGCTCTTTTTTCGATGATTCTCGCTTGTTTTTGAGCGTTTTTCGAACCTTTTTCTCTGAGCTTCCGATACAATCCGCATCAGTCGCAATACAGTTTACCTGCCGTTCACATATCGTTTGTTCCGTCCGTTCATGTATCGGATTCAGTTCCGCAGGCATAAAATAGCCATCCTCTTCAAAGTCGAAAAGCTGGTATCCGAAAATGATTTTCTTGATATAAGCAAAAGAAATCTTATGGACCTTACAGAAAGAGCGCAGGTATTCCACCTGAGCACGCGACTCAGGCAATAACTCCAGTTTTTCAATAATAAACCAATAGGCACCAGTTCCTTTAAGCGTTTCCTTAGCCAGCAGATTCTGCATTCTGGGGTCATGCATCGCCATTAGTGGATGCTGAAGGTAGAAGTTTCTTTTCATATTTCTTATTTTTTCATTTGACTCTACAAAGATAAGCATTGAAGAAACTGACAAAATGTACGGTCTTATGACCTTTATCCCCCTTCAGAGAGCTCCTGAAAAGGATTTTTCATCTTAAACCGCACATCACCTAAATGTGTTAAAAATACATAATCGCGTTAGAAAAAAATGCGGAGTCCCGCAAGAAACAATAACCCTATATGAAGTTCATTAGTGCTTACATAGCGGAATGCCTCTGCAAATGTAGGTTTCTATAAATCTGCAAAAACATAAAATAAGACTTGCTTCTATGAGAAAAATTAATCAGATTGTCGTCCACTGTTCCGCCACCCACTTAGGGACGTTGAAGATGGGCTATCCCGAAGCGCAAGTAGTGGGGCATCGGATTTAAGTCCGGACATCAATGGGAACAGGGAGGTGGAGCCAATGGAGTGGACGAAGTAATGCCCGTGCTTTGAGGTGAAGAGGGAACGGTGGAAACAGATTACCATAGCTGCTACTACCATAACGGTCCCCTACTAATACAAACTTACCCAAGAATACGCAAAAAAGCGTAAACTTGGGTAAGAATAAATAGATTCTATTTGGAGAGGGAGTTAGAATTCAGCCTCTTTCAATAAAATATAATCTTAAGAGTTTTATTTCAGAACAGGTGTCAATTCATCCCATTCATACTTATCTTCTTCAGCATTATAATAGAATGACATAGCATAATCACCTTTACCACGTCCTGCATAAACATTATAGGTAATCTCATAACTCATGTCAGGATCAGGATCAGTTACCATCAGAGGCAATACAATACCTGATATTCCCTCAGCAATACGCTGATCCATAATTGCTTGAATAGCATCATTATCTAATCCGGTCAGATAACCATCTACATTATAATATTTAGACCAAGTACTATAATTATTATTAATATTATTGTATCCTGCAGAAGCACCAAAATAATATTCTTCATTATCTTTCTGATCACTCATAAATGCGGGTTTATTTTCTTTCACCCAAGCAACCAAAGCTGTATATCCTTCAGATTCCATCTTCTGTCTGATAACGCCACTAATCAAATTGGTCAGTTTCCATGAGGTACCATCGTATTTCATTACGGTAATACGATCTGCTATTTCTATAATCGGTTCTTCGGGATCATAAGCAACCCATTCAGTCCCATTATACTGATAAAGTACAGTCCTATTTTCTGTTTTCTTATCCTCCGTGTAATACTTATAAGTCAACTCGATAGTATTTCCTTTTTCCACATATGGGAACTTTACCTTGGCAAAGGTAGTTAAATAGAAAGTAATTTTCTCTGCAGAAATTTTACTATCAAAATTATTATATTTACCCGGCTCACCATCACCAGTACCCATTGAATCATAATCTTCATCAACTAATGTATAAGTAATACTCGGAGCAAAGTTGATGAATTCCGCCCATTCACCAGCACTTTTCTTATAAAGTTTAGAAAGGGTAGAAGTCACGTAGTTTGAATAATACTGATAGGTAATTTTCACCACATCTCCATCAGCTGCATTAGGATACTTCGATTTACAAAATACCGTTAAATAAGCATTAACATCCATTTTATAAGAAAAGTTGTCATACTGTCCCGGTTCATCTTTTTCAGTACCCATAGCATCATAGTCAGCACTCTGTAGTTCATAACTATCAGCCAATTCCGGCTCTACTAACCCTGGAACAATAGTGGCCACCTTAACTGTAAGTTTAGCTGAAGACCCCTTATCGCAATACGGATAGGTAGTTTCCAACAAACTGACCAAAGCGGTTTCAATAACAGCCTTACCTGTTTCTTCATCTCCTTGAGTCAGGCTGAAATAACCCTCAGCCGGATATTTACCGGTATATTCTCCTTCATAGTACACAACATCTGTCACGGGATTATTATCGAACCCAGGGAAGTTGTCTTCATTATAATCGCAACTCGTAACAAGTAACGTAGCCGCGCATAAGCTATATATTAACTTTTTATTCATAATTACAATTCTTAAAGGTTTAGAAATTGAATTTCAGTCTGACATTATATGTACGTCCAAAACCGTAGAATACGCGTGTTGCACTTTCCCAATCATGATTCGCTCCATCACGTGCATCAGCAATATATTCCTGGTTAAAGAGGTTATTAATATTTCCACTCAATGTAGCACGTACTTTACCAAAGTCGAAAGAGTAACCTGCACTTAAATCAAATGTGCTATAAGAAGGTATTTCCCATGGATTACCTATCACGATTTCCTTACCTAAACCAGTATTGCTGGTATCAATATCATAATCAGCATAATTGCGTGCAAAGAAATTCCAGTCAAGAGAAATACGCAAGTCTTTTAACGGACGAACATTAACTCCCAAAGCAGCAGTAGTTTGAGCAGAACCACCTACATGTACATTATCCATCTTGATGTTCGCTCTATAATCTCCAGCATTTGCCATATCTTCAATAATACCGCCTTTGAAATCTGTCATTATCTGTCCAGCTGAGTTAAAATAGTAACCGGTAGCAGTACCATTCCAACGCCAATCACCCCATGAGAACATACCAGTAACATCAATCCACTTGAATGGTTTAGCTATAAAGTCCAATTCAATACCCCAGTGATCTGCATTTGCACCGGTCATATTTAATGTATAACGGTCAGTTACATTTACGTCATCAACTTTATACTCCATAGTATCCGAATCATACAGAGCTTTATCTATCCAACGAGTATAATATGCGTTCAGATTAGCAGTAAAGAAACGACTACGATAACCATATCCAGCTTCAAATGACATAATCTTCTCATTCTTAGCATCACCATTACGTGCATGTGAGTTTTGCGAATTAATAAATGAAGTGTCGAACATAGGAGCACGACTGATAAAACCTGCATTAACAAACACATTATGATTTTCGGTAAGATTATAGTTCACACCTCCCTTAATGTTTCCACCTAAATAATTTTTAGTATCTGATTTAGCTTTATCTTTGCTATAATAAAGACGGTCATAGCGCCAATAACCTGTATTGGATGCTCCACCCGACACGAATGCACTAAGCTTATCACGATTATATTCCAACTGTGCAAATACACCTTCTGACATAACGAAACCATCATAATCGCGATAAATCACATCACCTACACCTAACTTCTGGTTTACATAGTTTGGATCATTAGCCAACGGATTGTTATCTGCCTTGATATCAGAACGGTTGGGATCAACAAAATATGCGCCATTATAAAGGTCAGTAATAATATTCTGATGTAGCCCTTTATAGTAACGAAGGTCAATACCACCATAAAAATCGAAATATTCTCCGAACTTAGTAGTATATGTAGAAAGCAATCCATACCACATATGATTATTCATACTCTTTGCCATAATCATTTTAGAACCTGTAGTACTTTGTTCGTTCAAATCCTGAACCTGATCATAGGCAAATGTACCATCCGCATTGCGATAGGTATTGTTGACCAAACCGTTTGTAGCACCATACCAACCGCTACGATTCGTCTTGTCACCAGTACCGCTGTATCCATTACCACGCCCAATAGAAACATAGAGAGCGGTACTCAAGCTTGACTTTTGATCAATCTGCCACAAATGGTTCAATGAAATCTGAGGTTTATGATATTCATTTCTGGAAGAATTACGTACTTGGCCGTTCTTGTCATAACCGAAAGTAGGGTTATATTTATAAGGACTGTCATCTCCCATATATTTTTTCACACGTTGCCATTCTTTAATGCTCAGTCCATTCTGATTATTACGCTGATTGTGCCACTGTGGAGAACCAAAAGCCGTCAAAGTCAACTGATGATTTTCATTAAAACGCTTAGCAATGCTGGCAAACCAAGTATATCCTTCAAACTCAGTTCCCTGAACATAACCATCACCCCAAGTTTTACCTCCTAACAAAGTAAATGCCCATCCGTCTTTTGACAAACCGGATGAAACACCAAACAAGATTTTGTTATAACCATCGTTACCCATACCGTAAGAAACAAAACCACCTTTTTGAGCTTCTGTACTCTTAGTAATGATATTAATAGAACCACCAACAGCGGGTGAAGACACTTTAGAAGCACCTAAACCGCGTTGTACTTGCATGCTACGAGTTACATCTGACAAACCTGACCAATTAGACCAATAGACTTTATTATTCTCCATACCATTCATTGGTACACCATTGACCATCATAGCTACATTCTCACTCTTAAAGCCACGAACAGTAGTCTTAGCGTCGCCGTAACCACCACCATCTTTAGTAGTATAGATACCCGGAGTAGATTTTAAAATTTCAGGGAATTCCTGTGAACCCAATCTATCTTCAATAAATACAGGATCTACCGTAGAAACAGCAACAGGAGTCTTACGAGCCACAGCCACCGACGAAGTAATCGTAACGTCCACCAGCATCACGGCATCCGGATCCATCTTGATAACTCCCAAATCAACAGAAGCGCCCTTCTGTGTTATTTTCTTCTTGAGGTCTTTAAAACCTACATACTTGAACACCAATGTTCCACCTTGAGCAACACCTTGCTTAAAATAACCATCAATGTCAGTCACAGTTCCTTGTGAAGTGCCTTCTACCATAACAGCAGCGCCCACTAACGGTTCTCCTGTTTCTGAGTCAACAAGCTGACCTTTCACTGTAGTCTGGGCAAATGCCGCAGCACTGCATATAGACAGCACAGCCACCAACAGGAAATGAATTAGATGTTTTTTCATACTTCTGTTTTTTGTTAATTAAATGTGTTAATTACGAATGTTAATTAAGTATTAAATACTGTTTTAAGACGCAAATATAATTAATAAGATTTAGATTTGTATTACATTTCTGCTACAAAATTTCAGGGTATATAGGAGTTATTGAAACTTTTTATAACAAAAAAGCCCTACAAGTTTTTTGCAGGGCTTTCTATTTGTCATAAAAATATTAGTTATGCTATCAGATTCTTACTGTTATCAGTCATTCATCAGCTTTCTATAACGTACACGGGTAGGTTCTTCTTTCCCTAAACGTTTCTGTTTATTTTCCTCATATTCTGAATAAGAGCCTTCGAAATAGAAGACATTGGAATCACCTTCGAATGCAAGTATATGAGTGCAAATACGGTCGAGGAACCAACGGTCGTGACTGATAATTACGGCACATCCTGCAAAGTCTTCAAGACCTTCTTCGAGTGCGCGAAGCGTATTCACGTCGATGTCATTGGTAGGTTCGTCCAGCAACAGCACGTTGCCCTCTTCTTTCAGAGCCATAGCAAGGTGCAGACGGTTACGTTCACCACCCGAAAGTACACCGCAAAGCTTCTCCTGATCTCCACCGGAGAAGTTGAAACGTGACAGATAGGCACGTGCATTGATATCACGTCCACCCATACGAATCAGTTCCGTACCACCGGAAATAACCTGATACACGCTCTTGTTCGGATCGATATCGCTGTGTTGCTGGTCGACATAAGCTACCTTTACGGTCTCTCCTACTTCAAACTCACCTTTATCTACTGTTTCCAGCCCCATGATCAACCGGAACAGCGTTGTTTTACCCGCACCGTTAGGCCCGATTACACCCACAATGCCGTTAGGCGGAAGCATGAAGTTGAGATCATCGAACAGAAGTTTGTCGCCATAAGCTTTTGCCACGTGCTTCGCTTCGATAACCTTATTTCCAAGACGCGGACCATTAGGGATAAAGATTTCAAGTTTCTCTTCTTTCTCCTTGATATCTTCATTCATCAATTTATCGTAAGAATTCAAACGTGCCTTACCTTTCGCCTGACGCGCTTTAGGAGCCATACGCACCCACTCCAACCCACGTTCCCATGTCTTGCGGCGCTTGCTGGCGGTTTTCTCTTCCATTTCCATGCGCTTGGTCTTCTGTTCCAACCAGCTGGAATAGTTACCTTTCCAGGGGATACCTTCGCCACGGTCGAGTTCAAGAATCCAGCCTGCCACATGGTCGAGGAAGTAACGGTCGTGGGTTACGGCAATCACCGTACCCTCGTATTGCTGCAAATGTTGTTCCAACCAATCGATGGATTCAGCGTCAAGGTGGTTGGTAGGTTCGTCCAGCAACAGCACATCGGGCTTCTGCAACAGCAAGCGGCAAAGTGCCACACGACGACGCTCACCTCCCGAAAGATGGTCTACAGTTGCGTCTTCGGGCGGACAACGGAGGGCATCCATAGCGCGTTCCAGTTTACTGTCGAGATTCCAGGCATCAGTTGCATCGATGATATCCTGAAGTTCTCCTTGACGGACAAAAAGCTTATCCATCTTGTCGGCATCCTCGTAATACTCCGGCAGGCCGAATTTCTGGTTAATCTCTTCGTACTCAGCGAGTGCATCCACAATGGGTTGTACACCTTCCATCACAATTTCTTTTACGGTTTTCGTAGGATCCAAGTAAGGTTCCTGAGCCAGATAGCCCACTGAGTAACCCGGTGAAAACACCACTTCGCCCTGATAAGACTTGTCCAACCCGGCGATAATCTTCAGCAAGGTAGATTTACCGGAGCCATTCAGACCAATGATGCCAATCTTTGCACCATAAAAGAACGAAAGGTAGATGTTCTTCAGCACCTGCTTGTTGTTCTGCTGAATGGTCTTGTTCAGCCCTACCATAGAAAAGATAATCTTTTTATCGTCAACTGTTGCCATAAAGTTTTTAAGTGTATTATATTAATAATGTATATGCTATTCCCATTCGATGAATATTGGGCAAAGATAACAAAAAAAGAGATATTCTTTTGCATTTTCAAAAATTGTCTCTATCTTTGCGCCCGCTTAACAGCAATAAAGGATTGATTCAGTAGCTCAGCAGGTAGAGCACAACACTTTTAATGTTGGGGT
>ERZ780053.613-NODE-613-length-12822-cov-2.11169_pt1 | contig 12822 bp, 8 predicted proteins | sample MGYA00511088_ERZ780053 | MGnify/ENA primary metagenome ERZ780053 (study PRJEB29588, sample SAMEA2150866) | human gut metagenome | biome: human gut; feature: human-associated habitat; material: faeces | place: Denmark | collected 2008/2010 ...
GCCGATGTGTCCGTCCAGTCCGGTGTTTTCCCAGTTGGTATAACTTGGCGCTTTGGGCGTCAGTCCGGCTTCGCGCAGGAAAGGGGCGAGCAGGCGGTCGGGCTCCATGGCCATGATGTAATGTAAGTCAGTCCGTTGAGCTTGCAGGAAGGGGCTTTCCAGCAGCTTAACATCTTGCAAAGGGAAATAGGAAACTTCTTGTTGGGTTTGAGCTTTCCCGGTCAGGAGAAAACAAAAAAGGAACAGGTAAGTAATAAGGATCGTTTTCATATTATATTATATTTGAGGTATAGAGATTATTTGCTTACTGACGAAGGTGCTTCACCTAAGCGGGTGAGAGTACTTCTTTTGAGCTGGTAACGATGCTTTGCCGGATTCAATGAATTGTCCGAGCTTGTAGAACGAATGTATAGGGAGTTGCTCCGGTGCCAACAGCACCCACGTGGCAGCCGAAGCTTCTCCCTCTACTATTACATTCGTTTATTCCTTGAAGTAGGAATTACTTTTTGAATTTCACTGCGGCTTCTTCGATGGGCAGTGCTGCCTTGTAGTTTTCGATGTATGTGTTAAAGCCTGCTACATCTTCAGCTGTAGGCGCTATCTCAACACCTGCATCTCCACCAAACACCTGCTCATCCAGGAAAGCGTCGAGAGGTTGCTTCTTCTCGTTGTTCACAAGGAATGAACCCAGTAACGCAATACCCCATGCACCACCTTCACCAGCAGTTTCCATTACGGAAATCGGTGAATTTAATGCTGCTGCAAGTACTCTCTGACCCACATTCTTAGTCTTGAACAAACCTCCGTGTCCTGTGATTCTGTCAACTTTCACCTTTTCTTCTTTGAAAAGAATGTCATTACCAATCTTGAGGACACCGACAGAAGCATACAAGTGCGTTCTCATGAAGTTCGCAAGGCTGAACTTGTCATTGGCCGAACGTACAAACATCGGTCTTCCATCTGCAAATCCTGTTACAGGTTCGCCTGAGATGTAATTGAATGAAATGAGGCCGCCACAATCCGCATTGCCTGTCAGGGCATGGTTGTAGAGTTTTCCATATACTTCGTTCATATCTACAGGTATACCCAGCAGTTCTTGGTATTCCTTGAACAGATTGATCCATGCATTGAGGTCGGACGTACAGTTGTTGCAATGTACCATGGCTACGGGACTTCCATCGGGAGTAGTAACCATATCGATCATTTCGTAGGGCTTTGACAGATCTTTCTCCAATACAATCATGGAGAATGAAGATGTACCTGCCGATACGTTTCCTGTACGCTGCTTAACGGCATTGGTTGCAACCATACCGGTACCTGCATCTCCTTCGGGCGGGCAAACCGGTATTCCAGCTTTCAAATGGCCGGATACGTCGAGCATCTTAGCACCTTCCGGTGTCAGGAAACCAGCATTTTCACCAGCCGACAATACCTTGGGAAGAATTTCTAGCAATTTCCAGTTATATCCCTTCGGAGCGATTAACCCGTCGAACTTGGCCACCATTTCAGCGGAGTAGTTCTTGGTAACCGGGTCTATAGGGAGCATACCTGATGCATCGCCTATGCCTAATACCTTTTTACCGGTTATCTGCCAATGGATAAAACCTGCGAGCGTTGTCAGATAATTGATATCTTTCACGTGTTCTTCGTTGTCCAGAATAGCCTGATACAAATGAGAAATGCTCCAACGCAGAGGAATATTATAAACGAACAGTTCTGATAAAGCAGCCGCAGCCTGACCTGTATTGGTGTTTCTCCAAGTACGGAAGGGCACGAGAATCTCTTCTTTATCATTGAATGCCATATAACCATGCATCATGGCGCTGACGCCAATTGCCGCCAAAGCTTCTATTTCTATGTCATAGAGCTTCTTCACGTTTGAGCGAAGGTCGGCGTAACAATCTTGCAGTCCATACCAGATGGCCTCAACGCTATATGTCCAAAGTCCGTCAACCAACTGGTTCTCCCAGGTGTGACTTCCTTGAGCGATGGGCTTGTTTTCCTGGTCAATCAAAACAGCCTTGATTCGAGTGGAACCGAATTCTATACCAAGAATGGCCTTGCCTGCTTCGATGGTTGATTTTGCGTCTAGTTTCATAATTAACAAAGCGCTTTGTTCAACATGTAATATACTTCATTCATGCGCAGTTCTTTCTTGAACTCGCTGATAGTTGTATTTTCATCGATAACTACCATTTCGATACCTGCCATTTCTGCATAATCTTCCCAATATTCTACAGTCAGATCGTAAGAGAAGCTGGTGTGGTGAGTACCACCTGCCAGAATCCATGCAGCAGCACCTACTTCGAGGTTCGGCATCGGAATCCACAATGCGCTGGCAACAGGAAGTTTGGGCAGCGGTTTGCTCTTGATACATTCTACTTTGTTTACGATGAGGCGGAAACGGTTACCCAGGTCAACAATAGTAGCAGCTACGCCTTCACCTTGCTTGCTGGTGAATACAAGACGTGCGGTTTCGCTGTCGATACCAATGCTCAGGCGATGTACTTCCAGTTTCGGTTTTGCTTCAGCAATCAGCGGGCAAACTTCCAGCATGTGAGCCTGGAGGATAGCGCTCTTTTCACCGTCGAAATGCAAAGTGTAGTCTTCCAGGAAAGAACAACCTTTCGGCATACCCTGGCTCATGAACCATGTGGTACGGTACAAAGCGGCAGTTTTCCAGTCACCTTCTGCACCGAAACCATAACCTTCTTCCATCAGACGTTGAGAAGCCAATCCCGGAATCTGGTCAAAGTCACCGAGGTCATTGAAGTTGGTAGTAAATGCTTTGGCACCTGTATCTTTCAGGATACGACGGAGAGCGATTTCTGCTTTTGCAGAGTTCCACACTTTGGCATAAGCTTCTGTTCCGGCTTTTTCCAGTTCAGGAGCATGGTCATATTCTTTGAAGTAAGTATCTACCATTGCCTGTACATCTTTGTCTTCCACTGCATTGTAGTACTTCATCAGGTCGTTTACCGGACAGTAGTCTACGTGGTAACCCAAAACTTGTTCAGCGGATACCTTGTCACCATCAGTAACAGCAACGTTGTTCATCTGGTCACCGAAACGGATAATCAGCATATCTTGTGCATCAGCCCATCCAGCGCAAACACGCATCCATGTTGCAATCTGACCCTGTGCTTTTTCATCTTGCCAGTGTCCTACCACTACCTTACGGTTTTTACGCATACGGGTTACAATGTGGCCGAATTCACGGTCACCGTGAGCAGACTGGTTCAAGTTCATGAAGTCCATATCCATGGTATCCCAAGGAATTTCTTTATTGAATTGAGTATGGAAATGCAGCAACGGCTTCTTCAGTTCCTGCAAACCGTGAATCCACATCTTGGCAGGAGAGAAAGTGTGCATCCAGGTGATAACGCCGATACATTTCTCATCATTGTTAGCAGCTTTGAAAGCTTCAGTTACTTCTTTAGAAGAGTTTACTGTACCTTTATAAACCACCTTTACCGGCAATTTACCGCTGGCGTTCAATCCGGCTACCATTTCATTACTGTGTGCGTCTACTGCGATAACTGCGTCACCTCCGTACAGAAGCTGTGCTCCTGTTACAAACCATACTTCATATTGATCAAATGCGTTCATAATGTTTTAATTTTTAATTGTTAATTTTTAATTGACAGTTGTTCATTGCCCATAATAAGCGTTAGGCCCATGCTTGCGGTTGAAATGCTTTTCCACCAACAGCGGATTCATGGTCAGTTTCGGATTGACGGCATAAGCAATGCTTGCCATCTTAGCTACTTGTTCCATTACCACTGCGTTGTGTACAGCATCATGCGCATCTTTTCCCCAAGAGAAGGGGCCGTGATTCTTTACCAGTACTCCCGGTGTGTGTACAGGGTTCAGCCCTTCAAAGCGCTTCACGATTACATTTCCGGTTTCCATTTCATACGCTCCTTCCACTTCTTCCTTTGTCATATTTGCCGTGCAAGGTATGGCATCGTGGAAGTAATCTGCATGTGTCGTTCCAATATTCGGAATGTCACATCCGGCTTGTGCCCAGGCAGTAGCGTAAGTAGAGTGGGTGTGTACCACACCGCCGATTTCTGGGAAAGCCTTGTAGAGTACCACGTGGGTTGGAGTGTCTGAAGACGGTTTCAATCGTCCTTCCACTACCTTGCCATCGAGGTCCACCACCACCATGTCTTCCGCCTTCATATCGTCATAACTTACACCACTGGGTTTGATGACTACCAGTCCCGTTTCACGGTCGATAGCCGATACATTTCCCCAGGTGAAGATAACCAGTCCATGCTTCACCAGTTCAAGGTTGGCATGGAATACCTTTTCTTTCAGTTCTTCCAGCATAATTTATAATTTAAAATTCGGTGCCTTGCGGTATGCCTTTTCATTGAATTTGTATAAGGCAGCTCCGCGTTTGGAACCTGTTTTATCAATCTTATCTGTTTTTTCGATGTAATCCATTTCGGCTATCCGTTTACGGAAGTTACGCTTGTCTATCTGTTCACCGTAAATAGCTTCGTAGAGGCTTTGCAGTTGAGACAGCGTGAATAACTTCGGTAACAGGTTGAAGCCGATAGGCTCTGTGGATGCTTTCTGTTGCATCAATTCCCGTGCTTGTTTCACCATTTGCGGATGGTCGAAGATCAAAGGCGGTAATTCATTGATGTTTTCCCAGTAGGCATTATGCTGGTGCACCAGTTCACGGTCGTACTCGTTGATATTGATCAATGCATAGTAAGCAACAGAGATAACCCGTTCTCCCGGATCACGTTCCACTTCGCCGAACGACCCTACTTGCTCCATATATACATTTTCCAAACCGGTGAGTTCCGCCAGTACACGTTTGGCAGCATTATCCACACTTTCACCTTGTTGCACGAATCCACCCATCAGAGACCATTCGCCCATTGCCGGCTGAAAATTTCGTTTCAGCAATAACAGACTCAGTTCTCCTTCGTTGAAACCGAAGATGATGCAGTCGATACCAACGTAAAAGGTCGGATTTGAACTATAATAGTTATTCATCATATATGTTTAGTTACGAGCTACAGGCTACAAGCTACAAGTAAGTTACGCTATCATGCCGGATGGCACTCGTCGCCTGTAGCTTGTAGCTCGTAGCTATTTTACCAGAAATAGATATAGAATGCGGCAGTGATACCCAGGATAATAACCGTATGGATAATATCCCAATGATTCCAGCTGGCACGTGTCTCAGCCAATTGTGCCGGGGTAGAGGTACCGAATACCAATCCTTGTATCTTTTCTTCAGACGGTGCTTTCGTTGCCAGACTGACTACTATCACTACAATGATACAGAACAGGAACATCCATCCGCAGAAGAACAACCAGTTCATATCATAGAATAGGTATTTGAATGTACCACCGGCTACATCTCCTGCATTACTGTAATATACTTTTGCTCCCAGACGTGTCAGGCCGATTACCATACCGGCAATCAATCCCCACATACCACCTTGTGCAGAAGTACGCTTCCAGCAGATACCCAACAGGAAGGCTGCGGCGATACCCGGTGCCAATACAGACTGTACGTCTTGCAAGTAAGTATAAAGTACGTCACCTACGCTACGCATGATAGGTATCCACAAAATACCCAGAATTACAATCACTACAGTTGCCATCTGACCGATAACTACCAGTTTCTTTTCAGAAGTTTTCGGTTTGAAGCGTTTGTAGAAGTCAATTGTAAACAGCATGGCAGATGAGTTGAACAAAGATGCCAACGAACTCATCAAAGCTGCAAGGATACCGCAAACCACCAGACCTTTCACACCAGCCGGCAACAACTTGGCTACCAGTGTCGGGAAAGCTGCATCGGCATTGGCGCTGCCATTAGCCAGCATCGGCAAGAAACCTTCACCACCTGCACCGAGGTATTTCTGATGAAGTGCAAAAGCAATCATACCCGGAATCAAGAACAAGAATACGGGTAACAATTTCAGATAAGCTCCGAAGATAGTACCGCGGCGTGCTTCTTTCTGGTTCTTACCTGAAAGAACGCGTTGTACGATGAACTGGTCAGTACACCAGTACCAGAAACCGATGATAGCTGATCCGATTAATGCTCCCAACCAAGGGAAGTTCGGGTCACTATTGCTACGAATTAATTCCGTCATGGTGTTGCCCTGATCATTAACAGTTACCGCACCACAAATTCTCATCATTTCGTCCCATCCACCCAGTTCTCTGAAACCGAGTACAAGGATAATCAGTGAACCTAGCAATAAAATCGGTGTCTGCAATACAGAAGTATAAAGTACTGACTTCATACCACCGAAGATCGTATATAATGCAGTGATCAAAACCAGACCGATAGCTGCAATCCAGAAGAAATCGATTCCCCAGAGTTCTTCAATGCCGAATACTTGTTGGAATACCAGACCACCGGCATATACCGTAACCGCTACCTTAGTCAGTACATAACTAATCAAGGAAATTACAGACAATATAGTACGGGACTGCGGGTTATAACGACGTTCCAGGAATTCCGGCATCGTATATACCATACTTCTTGAATAGAACGGTACGAATACCCATCCCAAAATAAGAATCATCCATCCCTGGATTTCCCAGTGTGCCATAGCCATACCACTGGATGCTCCGGCACCAGCCAGTCCGATCAAGTGTTCCGAACCAATGTTTGATGCAAAAATAGATGCACCAATAGCAATCCACGTAGCGTCACGTCCACCCAGGAAATAATCCGCTGAGTCATTTTGTTTCTGTTTGACAACCCAAACAATAATACCAATCAGAGCTAAAGCGAAGACTCCAATTACGATCCAATCTAATGCTTCCACAATTCTAATATTTAAAAGTTAACTATTATTTCTCTACTGAGAATTTGAAAATACATTCGCTGTTGTATGTTTGTCCCGGCTCCAATACCACACTAGGCCATTCCGGCTTATTAGGACTGTCGGGATAGTGTTGTGTTTCCAGGCATACGGAAGCACGTTGATTATAAGTAATGCCTTTTTTGCCTGTTACAGTTCCGTCTAGGAAGTTGCCGGTATAAACTTGTATACCCGGTTCGTTGGTATATACTTCCAGAGTGATGCCGCTTTCAGGTGAAGTCAGTTTTGCAGCTAATTGAGCAATGTCTCCATTCGTATTCAGTACCCAGTTGTGGTCATAGCCATTTCCGTTTTTCAACTGAACGAAGTCGAAGTTTGTGATGTCTTGTCCTATTGTTTTGGGAGTAGTAAAGTCCATCGGAGTATCTTTCACTGTTACGATTTCTCCAGTGGTCATGAAAGTACTGTCTACCGGAGTGTAATTGTCTGCATTTACATATAAGATATGATCTGTTGCAGCTTTTGAAGGATTACCGGATAAGTTGAAGTAAGAATGGTTAGTCATGTTGATGACCGTTTTCTTATCTGTAGTAGCGCTATACTTTATATCTATAGCGTTGTCATCTGTCAGTTTGAAAAGAACTTTAGCAGTTACGTTGCCGGGAAAGTTAGAGTCACCGTCCGGTGAGATACGAGTCAGTTCCAGCGTAGTTTCATCAATCGGATTGGCTTCATATACTTGGTATTGCCAACCTTTAGGACCACCATGCAAGCAGTGTCCGAAGTTGTTTTGCGGTAATTGGATCGTCTCTCCGTCCAATACGATTCTTCCCTGGTTGATGCGGTTTGCATAACGGCCGATAGAAGCGCCGAAGTCGCTCGGGATGTTTACATAGTCAGCAATGCTGTCGAAACCCAGAACAACGTCCTGCATATTCCCGTTTTTGTCGGGAACCATAATGGAAACAATACGGCCACCGAAGTTAGTAATGCACACTTCCATGCCCGACTTGTTCTTCAAGGTGTAAAGACCTGTCTTGGCATTGTTCACTTCTGTTTGGAAATTTACCGGATTCAGACCGGACAAAGTCAACTCCTGAGCTGGCTTGTTATTGCACGCAGATAACATCAGTGCGGCAATTCCTGCAAGTAGAAAACTGTTTTTCATGGTTCTATTTTTAATGTAAATGAGATAATTATCCGATTTTGGGTGTAAAAGTAACACTTTAATTGAGTGTATTAGTAACACTTGTATATGTTATGTAACATAAAAGTAAAAAAAACTGCCTGAATATAGTGATATTCAAGGCAGTTTTTCAGAATGAGAATGAGCGATTATTATACATTTACTTAATAACTACTTCACCAAGATAGCATGTGCAATTAATGTTGTATCCTTCTATTTCTGCTAGGCTACAAGAAACTACTTTTGCTGAAACATTGGTGAAACTGGGGCCACAAGGATAGTTACTGCTTGTTGCTTCATTTATTTGCTTTTTTACCCCAATAAGTTTTATTGTTCCCATAAGCTGCATAAACGATAGTATGCATTCTGGGTTTAGCTTCCCAGTCTGTTTCACGTTGCAGATATAAATCAATGTCATTGATGGTTAGAATTTGGGTAGTTGCATCGTAGCTCCAGGAAGCATCTCTCCAATTACCTTCTGATACTTTATGATCATCAGTTAATGTCATTATTGAAGATTCCTTTTGTTGACCGATTGCATATGATAAGTCAATATGTTCCCAATCACCAATTAATTCTTCTTCAGTGATAGCTGCTTGAGGTACGGCACCATAACGTTCAGGCATCACCAAAGGCCATCCGTCTTTGGTCCAGCGAATACTGCGTACATGCCCCAGCATGATAGCATTGTCTACACTCTCAGGTAAACGTCCTTGTGAAGCATAATACCAATTGCCATTGCCATCATCGAATATAGCACAATGTGAGATCCCCACCCATCCATCGCTATTGGCAAATTTATATGGATGAGTAACAACTGGATACATATCAGCTCCTTCGGTAACATTGGCACCGTCAATGCCTAAATAGGGACCAGTGATACTTTTTGAACGGGCAACACGTGTGTTATAAGGTATTTCCAAAGCATCGTAAGCCATAAACAGATAATAATATTCTGTTTGAGGATTGTAAATGATTTCAGGACCTTCACTTGCTTGCCAACGATTACCAGCTTGGCGGGTGGCAATTAACTGCCCATATTCGGCAGGCGCATTACCTTCTGCCCAAGGGATACTCAGATTTTGTTTGGGCATACCAGTTATTCCATTTAGTTCCATGGCAACGATGCCACTATGCCAAGAACCATAAATTAACCAATGTGCACCTTCAGGAGTGATGATGTAGGAAGGATCGATAGCATTCCATTTGTAGTAACAGTTTGCCCAGTCTCCAGCTGTAACATTAAACTCAAGTCCTTTGTCTGAAGCATTTGTCACTATATACCCTTTATCTACCCATCCATCATTATTAGAAAGATTGGTATTTTCCATCATTCCGATAAATGCACGTTCACTCCAGGTACCTTCACCGTTGAGTAATCCCGGACAAGTGATAGAATAGTACATACGATACAAACCGTTTCTAACTTTGCGTACACAAGGAGCCCAGAAACCATAGGAGATTTCAGCAGCGGTAGCAACGGGTTGCAATCCCATTCCTTGACGAATCTCATTTAGCTTGGGAACTACCCAACCGGGAAGTTCTTTCATGGTTCTGCCCAAATATTCCCAGTCAATCAGGTTCTTGGAGCGGCGTGCATGGAAGTGCCCATGTCCTCCATGAGCATTACCGTATGAAGCATCAGTCTGATACATATAATAGTATCCGTCTTCACCCAACACTACCGTAGGATCGTGTACATTGGCAAGATTCCATTGACCACGCATGTTCCAGTCTGCTATAGCGATATAATTGTCGGGGTAGATGGGAGCTTGATAAGCCGCTAACTGTTCATCTAATGTACCATCGGCTGTACTGAACATGAACTCTGGCGAATAGACTACATCACCTTGGTAGATGCATACGAATGCACGTGCATAGTAAGTGCGTTTCGGAGCTAAATCTGTGAGAGTGGCCGACAATGTTCCATTACTGATAAGTGCTTTGACTGTGGCACTATGGATGGTAGGAGACGATTGTAAACTGTAACAAAAGCCGGCACCGCTATGGCGTACATCATCGCGCATGTTGACTGCCACACTAAGTGAGGCAGACGAAGTGCTTTTTTCACCGGTTATGGCAGGCGTTTCTATGGCAACTCCCTCGGTTCCATAGTCGTTGTCATCGTCGCTGCACGCTCCCATAAAGAGAGCGGCTGCAAACAAGGTAATAAGACATTTATATTGTTTCATAACTTAATTCTTTAGATGTTTTGTTCTATAACATTTTCCCTTTATTCAGCCGGAGTTTCTTCTTCATTCGAATCGTTTTCACCTCCACCTGTAGAAGTACTGAGTTCCCAACCTTGATTTTGTCCCAGTCTCGGCAGTCTCTTAGTTTCCGCATCGGGTATCGGGAAGTAGTAATTCTTAGGTACATTGAATGTGCGTGAGGGATAATTTCTGGCAGAGCCGTATGTGTACACTGCATTTTCCGGATTTGTAACAGTGACACCATAAAGATTATAGACCTGCTTGTAGTATGGCAGATTTTTTTCGCTGGATGGTGTTTGGTTTTCAAAAAGCTTCCAGCGACGTTCGTCGAAGAAACGGTGGTCTTCAAAGCACAATTCAATACGTCGTTCGTTGCGAATGCGTTCACGGAGTTGTTCCTGATTCATGCCGCTATAAGCAGGCATACCTACGCGATCGCGTAATTCGTTGATATATTGATAAGCTTCGGATGGTCCATAGGCTTCGTTTACGGCTTCAGCTGCGTTCAATAAAACCTCTCCAAAACGGAAAATGGGACACACATGATTATAGTTTGACGGACTCTTGAATGACATATTGTTCAAGTACTTTTTTGTATAGTAACCTGTTAAGGTACCACCGTTTTGTGTCTCATAGTCTGCTCCGCTAGGATAAGATACGTCAATGGCGCGTTCCTCTTCATTCAGTTTGTCTCCCCAGATGGAGCCCTGATGCAGGATTGTCTGTTCAAGGCGCGGATCTCGGTTGGCATACGGATTTTGAGGATCGTAACTTGAGTCTTGGTCAATAGGCAAACCATTGATTGTTTCATAAGAATCAACTAAATTCTGGGTTGGATTCGTTCGACCGCTTGAATTGGTAAAGCCGGCAGGAGCTAGATAATCCTCCACTGTATGAGTGGTCCATACAGAACGAGTCAAGATATATTCGTCGTTGAAATATGGGGTTGTTACGAAACATTGATAATAGTTCTGTGTAGGGTCATTATCAGATGTTCTGTATAGCTTGTATGGCTTCGTTTGCTGATTGTTTTTGGTTATGAATGCACGTGCTGCTTCAGCGGCTTCTTTCCACCATTCAATGTTATTGGTCGGATTGTTTAGTGGGGAAGCTCTGTAAAGCAGGGCTCTTGCCTTTAAAGCATAAGCGGCAGCACCATTCACGCGCCCCCAATTCTCATTTTCGTTGCTGTAGCGGAACGGCAATACATCTTTCACCAAGTCGCATTGGTCGGCAACCCATTTCATAACGTCTGCACATTTATTGCGCGGTACATTCATGCGTGGGTCATTCTGCTGAAAAACGATGGGTACACCCTCTTCATCATCACCTGCAATAATGATGTCGCCAAACCAAGAAGACATGTCGAAGTGGAAGATGGCACGAAGCAATTTGGCTTCGGCTACATAGCGATCATACAAATGATTATCGTCACCGGTCTTATCATAGTTACCAACAACTTCTTCACGAACATTCTTTAGGAATAGGTTCGATGCCCGGATAGCTCTGCTGTTTTTGGGCCAAAAGTCATTGGCGAACGGGTGGTTAATAGCTGAATAACCATCTGTAAGTACACTGCCATAATACAATACTGACCACCAACCTAAAGCGTTATCGGTCATGCAATCGCGGGATGCGCTTCGGAATTGTCCATCTGTGTAGCCAACAAAAGCGTCTGGTAAATAAGTGTAAATATTGGCTAAGAAACCACGGGTGTTTTCGTAGCTTCTGAAAACTTGCTCCTCGGAGAGGGTCAAGTCCACTTCCTTTTCCAGAAAGTCGCTACAGGAAGAAGTTCCGTATGCTAACAGCGCTACTGCTATATATTTTATCATCTTTTTCGTATTCATAATCTTGTTTATTGAAAGGTTAGAAACCAACGTTTATACCAAAAGAGAATGTGCGGGTCTTAGGATACCACCATGTGTAACTCATAGGCTTTTCCGGATCCAGATTATCAGGCAAGTGACTCCAATTGAATAAATTGTATCCATTAAAGTAGATACGACATTTGGTCATACCGGCTTTTGCAATCAGCCTTTTGGGTAAAGAGTATCCAAGTTCAATGTTGCGTAGTGACAGATAATTTCCATTTACTATCCAGATATCATTCATATAAGTGTTAGTACTTCTTTCGCTGTCAATAGGATTGAACCCAGCATACGTGGGACGCGGATAGGTTGCATTTACGTTTCGAGGGTCATTCGGATCATCCGTGTAGTATCCCCATGCTTTGGTGATTTCATGAGTTGCCTGATGTCCCCAAGGAGACCAAGTCATGGCAGGTGAGATGAATACTGAACGATTCAGATATGCCGTAAGCGTTGCCTGTAAATCAAAACCTGCATATTCAACACCGAAAGACAAAGAAGGAGTCATTTCGGGGATAATGGTATAACCACTTGGAATCATATCATTTTCATCAATTTGACGGTCACCGTTCAAATCTTTGAAAACGGCTGTACCGAGATCTTGCCTTTTTGCACTACCTGCAGCCGTATTATATGGATACTTTTCCGGATGATCGATAGCGTCTTGTTGACTAGTAGCAATCAGATTAGGATCGCTTGCCCATTGTTGGAATTTGTAAATATTCCAACCGCCTACTGTTCCG
>ERZ780053.620-NODE-620-length-12731-cov-2.84869_pt1 | contig 12731 bp, 9 predicted proteins | sample MGYA00511088_ERZ780053 | MGnify/ENA primary metagenome ERZ780053 (study PRJEB29588, sample SAMEA2150866) | human gut metagenome | biome: human gut; feature: human-associated habitat; material: faeces | place: Denmark | collected 2008/2010 ...
TCATTGTAATTTGGCAGTCCGTACATCTTCACGTACATCTCAAACGGACGGAAGATTTTCGGATTTTTCAGCTTTGTCGGCGGCTGACGCAGAACGTTGTTTGCATCATCCTCGATAAAGCAGAAGAGATTTGTGTCGTTTTCGATGTCCTTCTGGAAGGAAGCGGCATCTTTTTCCGACATCCAGCCGCACAGAATATAGAAGGTTTCCTTCTTGGATTTTGTGCAGGCTGCCAGGCGACGGACATCAAAGTTGCCGGAGAGCTGCTCTAGCTGCTCTTTTGCTGCAACCAGATCCTCTGCGGAATCCGAAAGGCATTTTGCCAGTTTCCGTGAGCACTCGCTGAGTGCATCGTCTGTCTTTTTGATTTCTGCCTGAAGTGCTGCGTAAGCATCCTCCGGCGTTCCGCTGTACTCGTCCGGAACGTAGATTCTTTCGAAGTGCAGGGATGAGAATACGGCGTCCACTTTCGTGACCTGATCTCTCGGGCAGAAGTAAATGCCCCATACATACTGCTCATCGGAATGGCAGCGGTAGAATACCGTATCGCTGTTCTCATAGCAGTAGCTCTCAAATTTGTTGTAATACTCTTTTGTGATCTTTCCGAATCTGAATTTGATAAAGTGGAAATCCAGAATGGAGGAAAGATTGCAGTGCAGATCCTGGAACGGCTCGATTTTCTGTGCTTTTTCCATCAAGTCTTTCTTTTTTGCTTCCAGTTCTGTACGCTCCTGGTTCAACTGGCCAAGGGTGTGATCCAAACCATGGACACAGTTGATGGCATCTTCCAGGGAAAGTCTTTTCGTGGTGGTACGCTTGTCTTCCGGCAGAAGTGCTGTAAAATCTTCCGCCTGTTTTAAGGTCTCTTTGTATGGGTTGATCTGGATATACGGTGTGATATTCTGCATCGTAGACAGCTCCGTCAGAGCGTTTTCCAGATGTATCTCATATTTTGAGAGATAAGTGTTGACCACACGGTCAATGTCGGCTTTCGGCCCGGTGATGCTCAAAAATTTCATCTTGACAATCAATGAGTACACCTCCCCGTGTATTAAGTTTTTGCGATATGCTGCATTGCCTCGTCAGCGCTGATACGGTAACGTACGCACTCGAGTGCAATAATAAGCCGGTTTACCTCGTGCTCTTTGTGATAGAGGTATGAGTATATTGTGGCAACGGAATAAGGATCCTGTCTGGATTCACTGGAAAGTATGTGCTTCATAATGGCTGCATACATGGATTCCAGCGTATCGACCTTGAAGGAATCATACCGTTTCGCATAATAGGTTTGTTCCAGCAGCTGGGAAAATGCACTCATATTCTCGGCTTCTACCAGTGCCTTTACCACATCCTTTTTCAGCCGGTGATGAACCGGAATCAGCAGGGCGTAGATTTGTGCGCTGGTCATGTGATAATAGCGTTTGGAACGGTAGATCCACTGAAGGTTCAGCATGTCAAACTTGCTTCCCCATGCAGCGGTCAGCTCTTCCAGATCCCGCTTTGTCACTACTTTTGATCTGTCTTTCCACATCTGTGCAAAGTAATACAGATCCAGGGTCATCTCATAGTCGAACAGGGTCGGACGCTCGATATCCGCGAGCTGCGACAACGGGGCATAATATTCTGTCCCTTTCAGGTTCGCAATCAGTTCTTCGATCGTCCTGGAGGACGCCAGAAGATTGATGTCCAGCTGGGAATGCTTGTTAAAGAACTCGTCGAATATGGACAGGTTCAATACCACATCACGGTGATCAAATACCGTGTTCAGGCATTCTTTGATAACGGACACTTCGTATCGTTTAAAGTAGAGCGCAAGGAACTTTCTCTGCTCCACATTTGCAAAACGGTACAGCTTGGAAAAATCCCGGTATACCGTCAGGCGCAGCATTTTCTCGATCTGACCTCGGTGAAGGTCAGCTTCGTTGTAGCCCTCAAACAGATCCTCATAGCCTTTATGCTGCTTGAGGTAAGAAACTGCCTGCGGTACACTCTCCAATTCCACGATTTCCCGAAAATTCTGGTCGTTTAAAAGATGGCTCTGCATGGCTCTTATCTTTGTGGTAAGGCCGCTGTAGGATAATAGACCGCTCATCGTTTCACTTCCTTATAATGTTTTCGTAAATCTGCGTGGACAGTGTTCCGTGATTCTGTTCGTAATAAGCGTCCAGTGAAGATAGAAGTTCGGCGGCAGAGTCCCGCTGCTTTTTCTGATCCGCATCTGTAGTAGAATGAAGTTTTGTTGTGATCTCTTCAATCCGCTTTGCCGTTTCCGCTTCCAGATCTGCATCGAATTTTGCAATCCGCTCTTCCTGCTGCTCGTCCTGGAGCTTCTTCTGATTCTCGGCAGCCTGCATAATCTTAGTAGCAGCCGTTTCGATCTCTGCAAGTTTGTTAATTACAGATTCCATAGCATCGCTTTCCCTCCTTATGATATTTGCATAACAATCAAACCTGGTCCACTGACCAATTTTGATATACAGGGCAAAAAGTACAGGAGAAACTCCTGCATCTTTGCTGTTAGTATTCTACACCTTTTTTTCCAAAGTTGACATATTGAAATCGTAAAAAAAAGTGGGATTTCGATCGACTTTTTAATTAAAAATAGACAATGGGTCATATTTTTTCTTCCAATATCAATAGCCAAAAGATGGCCCCTCATATGATTTCGATATGGATCCAATCCGATTGTCATATTGCTGATAAGAAATGCTATGTGCAGGTTGATATTGTATACAGTATTTTGAAAACTTCGAAAATTTGAAAACGGGATTTTTCTGTTTTGCTTTTTCGGGAGCTATGATATACTAGATATGATTGGCTTTTATTCTAATATTTATCACTTAAGAAAGGAATTTTACGCATATGCGCCTTAGAAATATCAGAGGATCAAAAGATGTGATTGCTTCCTGTCCGTTCGTTGTGCAGGAACCGGAGAGCTGCCGGGGACGGTGGGCTGAGGTTTTTGGAAATGAAAATCCGATTCATATTGAGGTTGGAATGGGAAAAGGACGCTTCCTGATGGATATGGCGGGGGGGGGTTCTGCATCCGGTGATCAACTACATTGGTATTGAGATGTACGACAGCGTACTGCTCCGCGCGGTACAGAAACGTGAAAAATTAGAAACAGAACTTAAAAACCTGTTTTTCATCCGCATGGACGCGCGCCAGCTTCCGGAAGTATTCGCAGAAGGCGAAGTGGACCGCATTTACCTCAACTTCTCTGATCCGTGGCCGAAGGACCGCCATGCGAAGCGGAGACTGACGTCGCATGAGTTTCTTGCACGGTACGAGAAGATTTTAAAGAAGGACGGAACACTGGAATTCAAAACCGATAATAAAGATCTGTTTGACTTCTCTCTTGAGGAGATGAAAAATGCAGAGGGATGGGAACTCACTGCATTCACATACGATCTGCACCACGATGTGGTTCTCTCAGAAGGAAATGTAATGACGGAATATGAGGAGAAGTTTTCCTCAATCGGAAACCCGATCTGTAAGATGGAGGCACGGTTTCTGTAAAAAACATTTCTGCATGTAAGGGGGATTTGAAAATGAAAAGAAAAGTTCTGGCGGCACCAGTGCGACAGTGGCCATGGTAACGAAAGATGCGGACGGCACCTGGAACGAGGATCTTTGTACAAGCAGCTATGTCGGATACGGCGGTGTAGGCGAAACTACCGAATGGAACCGCAAAACACCGCGCGGACAGTTCAGCTTTACGTATGCCTTCGGCATTCTCCCGAATCCCGGAACGGAACTTTCCTATACCCAGGTGGATGATACGTATTACTGGGTCGATGATGTAAATTCCAGATACTACAATCAGTTCGTCACGACGAAGACAACACCGAAAGCCTGGAATTCCGCGGAGCACATCATCGAGATCAATCCGGCCTATCATTACGTTCTGTCCCTCGATTACAATCCAAACTGCACTCCGGGTGTCGGTTCTGCCATCTTCCTGCACTGCAGCACAAACCGGCCGACCGGCGGATGCATTTCTGTCCCGGAAGACCAGATGATCACGATTCTGAAAAATGTTCAGCCGGGCTGCCAGATCATTATTGATTCGGCGAACGGGCTGAAGAACTACTAAATTTTTTGCTCTGAAAGACAAAACCGGCAGCGGAAAGATCCATGTCAGAAAGGATCCCTCTGCTGCCGGTTTTTCTCATTTGGAGATGCTATGATGATAGGAAAAGTTGATACGTAGATTTTCGGTATTCCGCCCGTAAAACAAGAAAAACACCGTCCCCGCAGCTCTCAGGTCTGCAAAAACAGTGCTTTCGATGCGCCTTCAGGGACTCGAACCCTGGACAAATAGATTAAGAGTCTACTGCTCTACCAACTGAGCTAAAGGCGCTTACTTTTGTTTTTCTGTGTTTCATTGGATGATCCACTCGCTGAACACAAATAAGATTATAAAGGATTCTGCCGAAAAAAGCAACCTTTTTTTCACTGTTTCTTTACTTTTGTTAAAAACAGCGAAAACAGGTCTTATAATTCTATTAAATTTCACAATTTTTTCGTATATTTCCGTTTGTTTCGACGACGGCTCCAATGGCAGCCGAACCTACTTCCGTTTCTTATCTTTCTTTTTCAAAAGCTTCTCCAGCTCCTGCATGGATTTCTGGATTTTATAAAGACAGCCGCTGCCGGCATATTTATTCTGATAGCAGAAATCCTGGAGTTTCTGCTGAAGGAAACCTGATTTTCTGATCAAACTTCTTCTCCGCTTTCCGGCGTACCGGACACGGGCACCGGAAAAGTTCTTTTTCTTCTATATTATACAGGGAATGTCAACATTGACCAGAAAATAGCTTGTTTTAGCCATTGTTTTTCCATTTTCTTTCCGCTATAATACAGCAAAAACTACTATTTATACTTTGGGGGAATTTTTATGAAAACACGAATGAATTTTAAGGACGAATTTTACCAGAAACTAAAACTCCTCGTCCTTCCGATTGCGATCCAGAATTTTATGCTGGCTCTCGTCAGCGCAACGGATGCGATCATGCTGGGCTGGATTGATCAGACTTCGTTGTCTGCTGTTTCACTGGCCGGACAGGTGCAGTTTGTTTTGAGCCTTTTTATCTCAGGCATCGCGGCGGGCGCCGGTATTATGGCAGCGCAGTACTGGGGGAAACAGGATGCCGCTTCGATCGAAAAAGTGATTCCGATCGCACTTCGCACCAACCTGCTGTTCTCCGGCCTGTTTACCATCCTTGCCGGTTTCTGTCCCGAAATGCTGATGCGCATCTTTACAAATGATGCGGCCCTGGTTGCAAGCGGAAGCCAGTATTTACGCGCTGTTGCACTCTCCTACGTACTCTGCGGTATCTCGCAGGTCTATCTGATCCTGCTGAAAAACACCGGTCATGCAGCAGTCAGCTCCCGCATCAGTTCCACTGCGGTTGTACTGAACATCATTTTAAATGCCATCCTCATCTACGGTCTTTGCGGTGCTCCGGCACTTGGGATCCGCGGAGCAGCTTATGCAACGGTAGCTGCCCGCGTTGTGGAACTGATCTGGGCTTATCTCGAGACAAAGAAACCGGAGCGTGTACGGATTCTCTGGAACCGCCTCTTCTCTTCCGCAGGGAAAATACTTTCAGAAGACTTCTGGCGCTACACGCTTCCCGTGCTTGCGGCCTCCCTCGTCTGGGGAATTGCCTACGTTCTGTACTCCGTTATCATGGGACATATGGGAAGCGATGCCGTTGCGGCAAACTCCATCACCTCGATTGCCAAGAGCCTCCTCTCCTGCCTGATCCGCGGTGTGAGCGGTGGTGCCGGGGTTCTGATCGGAAATCTGCTCGGCGCGAACGAGCTGGAAAAAGCCCGCGAGTATGGAGGACGTTTAAGCCATCTCTCCATTGCCATCGGCATTGTGACCGGCGGCCTGCTGATGCTCATTTCCCCAGCCATCGTTCATTTTGCCCCACTTTCCGATACCGCAGCCGAGTACCTGCAGTACATGCTTCTCTTCTGCGGTCTGAACCTGATGGCACAATCGGTCAACACCACCGTTCTCGACGGTATCTTTTGTGCCGGAGGCGATGCGAAATTTGATATGCAGGGAAACATCGGCGCTATGTGGTGCTTTTCTGTACCGCTTGGCTTTCTTGCCGCCTTCTGGCTGAAGCTTCCGGTTATGGTGGTTTACTGCATTGTAAATCTCGATGAAATTGTAAAGCTTCCTGCCGTTTATCATCATTATAAAAAGTACATCTGGGTTCGCAATATTACCCGCGATATCGAAGATTAATTCTCACATTATCTGCAGTCCCTGCCGCCGGCAGCTTCCACCGGATGCAATACCCAAAAAGCCTCTGAGGAAAGTCACATTCACACCGGACTTTTCTCAGAGGCTTTTGATTATTCCATTGATTGTTCCATTGATTATTTCATGGATGATTACATGGATTTTCTTTCCGCAATTTCTGCCATCTTCGCCTCGTTCAGACGGGTGTCGCCATGGACACGGCTGTAGGAAAGATAGCCGTTCATACGGTCAATCTTCGTCAGGTTCTTGGAACCGCAGACCGGGCAGACATCCATGTCGAGTTCCTGGTGGCCGCAGTCATCGCAGTAAGCCAGGGACAGGTTGACGCCCTCGTAGTAGCCAAGCTCCATCGCACGCTCGATCAGTGTCTTGATCGCGCCTTTGTTGTAGCCGACCGGATAGCGCACGTACTGGATTTTTCCGCCGTTGCAGAGCTCCCAGAAACGTCCCTCGAGATCCTGTTTCTGGATCGGGGTAATGTCCTCGGTTACGTGGCAGTGGAAACTGTTGCTCACATACGGGCGGTCCGAAACGTTGCGGACGATACCGTACTGTTTGCGGAACTGCTCTATCTGCAGGCCGCACAGGGATTCTGCCGGTGTGCCGTAGATCGCATAGAGGATGCCGTCCTCTTTCTTAAACTCGGCAACCTTGTCGTTGATATATTTCAGCGTGTCAAGTGCGAACTGTCCGTCCTCAACAAGAGATTTTCCGTTGTACAGCTCCTGCAGCTCGTTCAGCGCCGTGATACCGAACGATGCGGTCATCGGCTTTAACAGCGGGCGGATCTTGTCGGACGGTTTTAAGTGGCCGCCGTAGAAACCTCCCTCACAGTAAGCCAGCGGGTTCGTGGATGCACGCATCTCGCCGAGGTAATCGTAGGTCCGTTTGTGCAGATCGCGGATCATCTCGAGGTAGAAGTCGAGCACTTCGTGGAAATCGCGGTTCTCGGAACGGGATTTTGCCAGGATCATCGGAAGATGAAGGGAAACGGCTCCGATGTTGAAACGTCCGACAAAGACCGGTTTGTCGTTCTCATCTGCCGGCTCCATGCCTCCGCGCTCGTACCACGGGCTAAGGAAAGCACGGCATCCCATCGGGCTGATGACTCTCTTGTATTTCTTGTACATCTCGGCGATGTAGCCCTCGCCGCTCATCGACAGCCAGTCCGGATACATGGTTTTAGAGGAACAGTCAAGTCCTGCCTCAAAGACATCTTCTGCGATGCCGCCCTCTCCGTGAATTGCCTTGTCATATAAGAAGACGATTTTCGGGAAGAGCACCGGCTTTTTGTGGCCTTTCTTGCCCTGTCCGTTTTTGTGGACCTCGAGAAGGGAGATGGAAATCATCTTCTCGAACATGCTCGTTCCAAGGCCGAGGGTCACGGTAACGAACGGATAATCACCGCGGGAAGATCCAACAGTGTTCAGTTTATACTCAATTCCCTGCCATCCCTGATCGCACTCTCTTCTTACTTTGTCGATCGCATACTCGATGGCTTTCTCCTGTGCACCCTCCCAGGATGCGTCGGTATATTTCAGGAACTCTTTTACGTAGTAATCGTAGCTCTTCTGTGCGTACGGAGCAAGGATCTTGTCCACCTCCGGCACGGTAAAGCCGCCGTACTGCTGTGCAGCGGTGCTGAGGACGATATCGCCCATGACATCAAATGCGGTGTCGAGTGTCTTCGGCTCGTTGTACCAGACATTTCCCATCTCGAAACCGCCTTTTAAAACGTTTCCGACATCGAACAGACAGCAGTTCATGGTATCGAGACGTGCGGACTGGTCGTGGATGTAGATGTAACCGTCCTTACAGGCCTGCAGCTCGTTGCGGTTCATGAAGAACTTGCGGTACAGCTCTTTGTTCAGCTCGTTGAAAATCAGGCTTCGCTTCGTTGCAACGAGGGCGCTGTCGGTGTTGGCATTGCTCTTGTCGCCGATGTAGCGGATGGACTGGCTCTTCGTGGTGACCTCGTCCATCATATGGATAAAATCAGTTTTGTAATTGCGGTAATCGCGGTAGCTTTTTGCCACAGCCGGGTTTACTTTTTCGAGTGCTCCCTCCACGATATTGTGCATATCGCTGATCGGAATTTCGGTCTTTCCAAGGGAATATACGTGCTCGGTTGCGAACTTACAGATAAAGTCAATCTCCTGCTGTGAGAAGGTATACAGGATTCTCTGTGCGGATTTATTTACGGCACGGACGATCTTCTGCGCGTCGAATTCTTCTTTGGTGCCGTCCTTTTTGATAATATAAACCATTGTGGTGTCCTCCAAATCAAACACTATATCTTGTGTGTCCCCCACCCTTTTCTTGTAGCGGGCACCACATATTGTAGCATGTTTCTTTTGAAAAGAAAAGGCATTTCCTGTAAGTTTTTATTTTCAGAATATTGCATACTGCTCTTTCGTGCAGACAGAAATCTGCATTTTTCAAATTCGTTCTGCAAGCGTTCCTTCAAAAACGGTCTCGGCCGGGCCGGTCAGAAAGACCTTATTTTTCGTCCCGTCCCATGTAACGAAAAGCCTGCCGCCGCGCAGTTCTACGGCAGTTTCTCCCTCCGAAACACAGCCGGAAAGCATCGCCGCGACGGCTGCCGCACACGCTCCCGTTCCGCAGGACAGCGTTTCACCGCTCCCACGTTCCCAGACTCTCATTTTTATTGTGTGTTGATCTAAAGTCTGGATAAACTCTGTATTGATACGGTCCGGGAAGCAGGAAAGGTGTTCAAAAGCGGAACCGGTCTTTGCAATGGATATTTTTTCCACATCTTCCACCGGAATCACCGCATGCGGATTTCCCATCGAAAGGCAGGTCATCGTATAATTTTCCCCGCACACGGTAATTTTATGCTCCAGCACATATTCCCCCAGAGAAACAACGGGGATCTGTGCGGCGCGGAATTCCGGCGTTCCCATCTCCACTGTCACCTGACAGATCTCATTCAGATTCTCCCCCGTCTGCAGATGAATCACACGGTTTCCGCTGCCGGTTTCGATAGTCAGCGTCGTTTTTCTCGTCAGCCCATGCTCGTACACGTATTTTCCCACACAGCGGATGCCGTTGCCGCACATCGCGCCCTTCGAGCCGTCGGCGTTGTACATTTCCATCGAAAAATCTGCTGTTTTGGATGCCCCGATCAGAATCAGCCCGTCCGCGCCGATGCCGAAATGGCGGTCACTTACCGCTTTTGCCAGCCGTCCCGGACTCTCCACCCGCTCCTCCATGGCATTTACATAGATATAATCATTTCCGCAGCCCTGCATTTTTGTAAAACGCATACACAGCCTCCTCCCAGACTTCTGCCCTTTCCAGTTCCTTACTAAATATGTATTCCGTACCGCGCTTTTGAAAAACCATTTTTCTCAAATCCGCTTCAGACATTGGAAAACGAAGCGGAATGTGATAGAATAGGGGGAACTGATATCGTTACTTACATGAAGTAACTTTCAAATATTTTTAACCATTTATTATGAGGAGGTTTTGATGAAAAAATACCGTTGGGTTTTAACAGCAGTATTTGCCGCTTTTCTCGTAGGAACGAGCGGCTGCGGAAAGAAAACAGAAACGATTCCGATCACAACCATCAGTCAGAGTACCGACGATGACGACCCCGAAGACAATCTGGCGGCCTCCGGCGATTCCGATGAGATTCCGGAATACGATGTGGATCTCTCGAAGAACCTGAACAGTTTTCAGCTTGCCATCTGGGGCGATACATACGAAATTCCGGAATCCTACGCGGATTTTACAGCGCTTGGCTGGGTCTACAGCGGCGACGACACAAAGGAAATCCAGCCGGAATCCTTCTCAGAGGGCGAAAGCTTTGAAAAGGACGGAAACCAGATTACCGTCGATATTGCCAATCCGGACACCACGGCAAAGCCAGTGGCGGAATGCCTGATCGGAGGCATTCACATCGATACCTCGACCGCTGAGGGCCAGAATATCTATGTCGGCCTGCCGAACGGCGTCACCCTGCAGCAGTCGCTGATGGAGGATGTGGAAAGCATCTACGGTGTGCCAAAGGACCGTTATGAGGCCGATACCTCTGTGCAGTTCACGTATGAGTACGGGCTGTACCAGACGATCACGCTCGGCTTCGATAACGAAACGGGAATTCTGTATTCCCTCGATATGCAGAACTTTACGACCACGGCTGATGCAGAAGCGCTCGATGGTGTCAGCGATGCCACAACACCGGAAGTGGAGGCCTACCAGGCACCGGAAGCCGACAGCAGTGAAATCAACGACTGGACCGTCCGCTTTGACGATGTACTCTATCATCTTCCCGTTCCGGTCAGTGAACTTCTGGACCACGACTGGACCGTCAATACGAAAGAGTCCGATACGGCCGTTTTAAACGGAAAATACGGCTACGTCACGCTGGAAAAGGGCGGTCAGAAACTTTACTGCACCGTACATAATTACGGCGCGGAGGCGACGACAGTGCGCAACTGTTTCGTTACTTCGCTGTACGGCGATCTCGATACGACAAAGATTCCGATTTCAATCACAAACGGCATCACGCTCGGCACTTCCGAGAGCGATTTTCTGGCGAAGGCAGGGGATGCCAAATCAGAAAAAACGGAAAAAGAGGATAGTAACCTGACACTCTACACATTCTATAGTGATGACGAAAAGCTGGACTACACTGAAATCGGCATCGACAACGATCTGAAGCTGGTACGCAGCATCAAGGTGGTTCACAACCAGCCGGAAGCGCCGGAAGAAGAAGCCAAAAAAACTTCCGCGGAAGATTCATCTTCCGTTTCCGACAGTCAGGAACCGTCCGAAACACCGGCTCCGTAACGATACTTTCAGAAAAATGGCTGCATGGCAGCTTACTACAGACGAAAACGAGGATTTTTATGGAAAACTTATACGACGTTATCATCATCGGCTCCGGCCCGGCGGGTCTTTCTGCCGCGATTTATGCGAAACGCGCAAAGCTCTCCTCTCTTACGATTGAGGCAAACTTTGCAAGCGGCGGCCAGGTGCTGAATACCTATGAAGTAGACAACTATCCCGGCCTTCCGGGCATCAGCGGCATGGATCTCGGAAGCACGCTGCGCGCACACGCTGAAAAAATGGGCGCGGAATTTTCCCGCGAGCGTGTGAAGGAGCTTGTTCTTGACGAAGAGATCAAGATTGTCCGCACGAGAAAAAATGAGTATCATGCCAAAACGGTCATTCTTGCAACCGGTGCGGAGCACCGCGCGTTAAATGTACCTGGTGAAAAGGAGCTCTCCGGCATGGGCGTCTCTTACTGTGCAACGTGTGACGGCGCATTTTTCAAAGACAAAACCGTTGCCGTTATCGGCGGCGGCGATGTCGCCGTGGAGGATGCGATTTTCCTTGCCAGAACGTGCAAAAAGGTTTACGTGATCCACCGCCGCGATGAACTGCGGGCAGCCGGTGTTCTCCAGGATGCACTGCTGGCACTGCCGAATGTGGAAATGGTGTGGGATACGGTTGTGGATTCCATCGAAGGAAACGAGATGGTGTCCGGCGTGAAGGTAACGAACAAAAAGGCAGGGGAAGCCGGTGTGATCACGGTAGACGGCGTGTTTATTGCCGTCGGCATCGTTCCGGTCTCCGCACTGATCGCAGGCATCGTAGAAACCGATGAGGCTGGCTACATCAAAGCCGGCGAAGACGGTGTGACGAGCGTGCCGGGCGTGTTCGCCGCAGGCGATGTCCGCACGAAGCAGCTCCGTCAGATCATCACTGCAGCCGCCGACGGCGCGAACTGTGTGACTTCGGTAGAGAAATATCTGATCAGCCACTGATGGCTTCTTTCGAATAGAATACGGCAAAAGCAGGCATTCTTCGTATTGTACGGAGAACTGCCTGCTTTTTTCTGTTTTTCCGTAGTTTCTGAAATCTGAAAAACCTTTCATGTCAGTCGTGTAAAACTTTAAAACCTCTTTTTGTCGAAATTGCACAAAGAAACCGGGTTTTTTCCACACGGGCCAATTTTATAAACATCTCGTCCACAAGTTATCCACATGGTTAACCACCGAAAACATGCCTAAAAACAAGTTATACACCGAGTTATCCACATTATCCACGAAAAACGGTGTGGAAAGCATGTGTTTAAATCTTGCGAAATCAGAACGCGTGTTTTGGTCATAACAGAGAAAACCGTTATTTCGCCAAAAGATTTTATAAAGCACTTGACTTTTTAAGTGTCAATCTCTGTTGGTTTTTGACTTGAATTGTGTGAATTTTTCGTACAATTTAATATTACATTTTTCGTGTTCTTTTGCTGTTTTTACAATGGCTGCAAAAAGAAAATCTCCTGTTCGGAAAACGATTGTTTCGTTCCCAGACAGGAGATTTTGATTGGATTTTTCTTTGTTTTACTCTGCCAGCTTTCCAAGCCGCTTTGCTTCTGCCCTCAGCTCTTCGATCCGGCGGTTGGCCCAATCCCCC
>ERZ780053.624-NODE-624-length-12656-cov-2.67907_pt1 | contig 12656 bp, 9 predicted proteins | sample MGYA00511088_ERZ780053 | MGnify/ENA primary metagenome ERZ780053 (study PRJEB29588, sample SAMEA2150866) | human gut metagenome | biome: human gut; feature: human-associated habitat; material: faeces | place: Denmark | collected 2008/2010 ...
CGCTCTTCATAGGCTTCACGGGTAATTTGTACATAGCGGGGCTCCATGCGTTCCCGGGTATAGACGATGTATGGGGTGCGACGCCGGGGAATATAATGCAGTACATGCATGCGGTTCAGTTTTAGCAGCGATTCATACACTTCCTGCTGGTTCATGCCGAGCCGTTGGCACAACAAATCTTCATGAATATATGTGTAGTCGGCGAACAGTCCGGTATAAGATCGCAACAAGCATTGCAGCACACGGTCGGTTTGGGGATCACTTTCTCGTAATTCGTATAGTTCGTCCTTGTGTACCAGAATCATGATCCGGGATAGAGAGTCGGTTTCCTCGATAAATTCGATATATCCCGAAATGGTAAGTATTTTCAGCGCGTTGAGTACAGGTGTGGCAGCATACTTGAATGTGGTGCAAAAGCGTTTCAAGTTAAACTCGTAAATCGAATCCATGCCATAGCCTAATGCTATTTCGAGAAAATTGCCTACGCGTTCGTAAACTTTCAATATAAATTCCTTATCGGGAAATTCCTCGGTCAACCTTTTGTGCAACGTGGCTTTATCTCTTCGGGCATAAAGTAATACCGCATAGGAACGGGTTCCATCACGCCCCGCTCGTCCCGCTTCCTGAAAGTACTCTTCGGGGGCGTTCGGCATTTCGATATGGACGACAACCCTTACGTTTGGTTTGTCTATACCCATGCCGAAGGCATTTGTCGAAACCATAACCCGGATTTCGTCTGCTTTCCATTTTTGTTGTTTATCGGCTTTTTCTTCCGAGTTCAATCCGGCGTGAAAAAAATCTGCCGAGATACCAGCTTTGCGCAATTCTTCGGCAACTTCTTTCGTACGTTTTCGATTCCTCACATACACGATAGCGCTGCCCGGCACACGGTTGAGTATGCGTAGCAGTTGTTGGAGCTTGTCTTCTCCTTGTCTTACCACGTATGAAAGATTGGGACGTGAGAAGCCGGTGCGGAAAACTTGCCCGTTGCGAAAGGATAGTTTACGTTGTATATCTTCGGCTACTTTGGGGGTAGCAGTAGCTGTGAGTGCCAGTATAGGGACTTCGGGCAGAATATAACGTATGTCCGCTATTTTCAAATAGGCCGGACGGAAATCGTATCCCCATTGAGAAATGCAGTGAGCTTCGTCCACGACGATAAAGGAAACCGGCAATCCTTTAATACGAGCGATGAATAATTCCGTATCCAGACGTTCCGGTGAAATGTACAGAAATTTATAGCGTCCGTACAGGCAATTGTCGAGAGTAACGATCATCTCACGGCGCGTCATACCGGCGTGCAGATAAGCAGCCCGTATCCCTCGGCTGCGTAGGTTATCTACTTGGTCTTTCATCAAAGCGACCAATGGGGTAATTACTAAACAGATACCTTCCCGGCTAAGGGTGGAAACTTGGAATGTGAGGGATTTTCCTCCCCCCGTCGGCATTAATCCCAACGTGTCATGCCCGTCGAGCAGTGAGGTGATAATCTCTTCCTGCATAGGACGGAATTGGGAATAGCCCCAATATTTATGCAATACTTCGTGGATAATTTCGTTCATTCCTTTTACAGATTCGGCGCAAAATTACAATTTTATCTTTTATGACGTAGAAATAGCGAAATAAATCTGATTGTTATCGATTCGTTCAAGGTCAGAGGGGCGTTTTTTGAATTTTTTTTATTTCTTGATTAGTATAAAGTAAAGAGGGTTGCAATATCTAAAAAAAAGCGATATATAATAAAAATAAAGTTTGACCGTTATTATGATATGTGTTTTTAGTTAGAAAGATGAATCAAATACGGAGAATTTTATTATTCGGCTGCTTTTTCTCTACTATTTTTAACATAAAGGCTTATGACTTTGAGCATGAGAAGATTTATTATAAAATTACATCTGAGTCTGAGGCGACCGTTGGTGTAGATAGGGGAACGACTGAGTATATTGGGAAAATTGTTATCCCCGAAGAAGTTCAAGGTGGAGATGGAATTTTTGTTGTTGGACCGGGTGGAGAGATTATTGGGCCACCTGTGGTTGATTATTCAAAGACGTATAGAGTGACATCGATTGAAGAAAATGCTTTCGGAGGCTGTTTGGGGGTGGAAACTGTGACTTTACCTGAAAGTATCGTTTCAGTTAATAAATGTGCTTTCCAAAATTGTTTGTTTTTGGTGCAAATCTATTGTTTGGGACAGGTTCCACCTGTTTGTGATTCTAGTAGCTTTGATAATGTAAATAAGAAGGATTGTGTACTATATGTTCCGAAAGGACGATTGGCTGCTTATAGGAATGCTCATGTTTGGAAAGATTTTCCTATGATTGTAGAATCTGATTTTTCAGGGATTGTAGAAATTCAAAATTCTGTGAGAATTTCGGGAAAAGAAGACCGAATAATAATAGATGGTATAACCGAAGGGTATGTTTGGATTTATGATATAAACGGAGTATTGGTAAAAACTTTGCCGGCAACTGGCGAGCGTATGGAGATTCGGTTACAAGAAAGAGGTATTTATCTTGTTAAATATGCAGGTAGAACGGTTAAGGTAAAGATATGATTATATTCAATCCTGTCTTGTAATTTTATTTTTGAAAATGTAAATGGTAAACAGTAGGGAGAGATTTACAAGAAATCTCTCCCTACTGTTATATTGTGTCAAATAGGATTATTCCGAGGGGCGCATATCTTTGATAAATAACTGTATCGAACCATTGTTGTGGGTGTTCTCCTCTATGGTGTAACAAATATCGAATGGTTTGCCGGCTTTGATATGTTCGAAATGCTGACTCATATTAAATGCGATTCCATTCATGATATTTTTCGATTTGCTATCTACCAGTTCCAATTTCACGTGTTCGTTCTTTTTTCCAACAAGGCGGCTTGTTCCGTAATCGGTTACACGCCGGGTGCAGAAAATAGGTTTTTGGTTTCCCGGGCCGAACGGATTAAATTGTTTCAACATAGTAAAGAAATCGGGTGTGATTTCATTGAAATTGATTTCTGTATCTATGTCGATTTGCGGTTCCATCTGGTCTGGTAAGATGTGCCGGGCGACGTGTTCCTCGAATCGAGCCGTAAATTCCTTGATGTGTTCTTCTTTCATCGATAATCCCACGGCATAGGTATGTCCTCCGAAATTTTCGAGTAAGTCTCGACAAGATTCTACGGCTTTATAAATATCGAATCCTTGTACCGACCGAGCCGACCCTGTGGCCAGTCCGTCGGATAGGGTGAGAACGACGGCCGGGCGATAATATAGTTCCGTCAGGCGTGAGGCCACGATACCTATAATTCCTTTGTGCCAGTCTTTATTGTAAATGACAATCGATTTTCTTCGATTTATGTCGATATGCTCTTCCAATATTCTGCTCGCCTCTTCGGTGATACGTTTATCGAGCTCTTTACGATCCTCATTGTACTGGTCGATATTTTGACTTTTTTCCAAAGCCCCTGCCATGTCTTTGGCAACCAGCAGGTCTACTGCTTCTTTTCCCGATTGCATACGTCCCGAAGCATTGATGCGAGGCCCTATTTTGAATACGATGTCGCTGATTGTAATATTTTTGTTATTCAATCCGCATACTTTCAATATACCTCTTAAACCCATGCTGGGATTGGAGTTGAGTCGTTTAAGACCGTGATAGGCGAGGATTCGGTTTTCCCCGGTTATGGGTACGATGTCTGACGCTATGCTCACGGCGACGAGATCGAGCAGCGGTTCCAGGTCGGAAGTTATGTCGATACCGTTGTTGATGGCAAATCCTTGCATGAATTTGTAGCCGACGCCACACCCCGACAAATGTTTATAGGGATAGGTTTCTCCTTCTAATTTGGGATTGAGTATAGCTACGGCATCAGGCAATTGGTCATCAGGCATGTGATGGTCGCAGATGATAAAATCGATCCCTTTGCTTTTGGCGTAAGCTATTTTTTCTACGGCTTTGATGCCACAGTCGAGAGCGATGAACAGCGTGATACCGTTTTCGGCGGCATAGTCGATACTTTTGTCGGAAATACCGTATCCCTCTTCATAACGGTCGGGGATATAGTAGTCGAGTCCCGAATAATAGTTTTGTAAAAACTTATATACCAGAGATACGGCAGTCGTCCCGTCTACGTCGTAGTCTCCGTAAATCATAATTTTTTCTTTACTCCCTAATGCACGATTAAGCCTAACTACAGCTTTTTCCATATCTCTCATTAAGAACGGGTCATGGAGATCGGACAGCTGGGGCTTGAAAAACTTCTCCGCTTCGGCGGCAGAAGTAACCCCTCGTTGAGCGAGTAGCTTACAGAGTGCAGGGACCTTTGGATATCGGTCCCCTAATGTCCGGGCTATTTGTTGTTCGTTTGATGTAAGGGGTAAGTAATTCCATTTACTTATCATTTATATGTTTTTTATTTTTTATCTGTCTTAATGCCCCATTATATAATCGAGAAAGATATTTTCGACGATATAACCGGGAAAGTGTACGAGGTAGGATTACCTTAAATTCCTTACCTTCATGAGACTATCGCAGTGAGAAGGAGATGTATTTTTTACAGACAATCCTTTTTCACCTTATTATTGCCGTAAAGTTATAAAAAGACATTCAATGTTGAGCCGTTTTTAGGAATTAAAATTATAAATCTTCAAATTTTTAACCTCCTTCAAACAATGAGTGTAAATAGTGCTATGGCGTTAGTAATAATTCATAGTCCACGACATCTAACCATCGGTCGAATTTTAGTCCCACTTTTTTGAAATGGGATACTTGTTTGAATCCGAGTCCGATGTGGAGTGACTTGCTGGCTATATTGTCGTCTGTTATGCAAGCTATCAATGCTCGATAATTTTTGTTACGGCACTCTTCGATTAATTTTTGCATGAGCAGAGTTCCTATGCCTCTGCCTGTGTATGCGGGAGATAAATAAACGGTTGTTTCTGCTGTATATCGGTAAGCAGCTCTTTCTTTCCATGCATGGGCATAACAGTATCCGACCACTATGCAGTCTGTTTCATAGACAAGATAGGGGTATTTCGACGATATTTGCACGATACGTGACAGCATATCTTCTTCGGTTAAAGGTTCGGTTTCGAATGAAATTATGCTGTTTGTGATATATTCGTTATAAATTTTCGTGATTGCTGTGGCATCTTGTGGCTTTACGTCTCTTATCATTGTTTCTCTGTTTTACGATACGGGTATATAAAGAATCGGTAAACTGTTATATACGAGGGTTTGTGTTTTATAAGAAAACGAGAAAGGGGCAAAAATTTATTCGCCCCTTTCTCGTTCGATACGATGATTATTGATTGTCTTGTATCATGTGTACATCTACTTGCGGATAAGGGAAATGCAGCCCGTATTTGTCAAACTGTTTGTAGACTTGTTCGTTAAAGTCGAAGAATACTCCCCAGTAATTCTCGGAAGCTGTCCATACTCGTACGGTTATTTCGATCGCACTATCGGCTAGACTGCTTAGGACTACAAACGGAGCCGGGTCATCGAATACTCGTTTGTCTGCTGCAAGCAGTTCGAGAATGGCTTTGCGAGCCGTATCGAAATCGTCGCCGTATGCGATGCCTATTTTCCAGTCGACACGTCGGCGTCCCTCTTTGGAATAGTTGTTCAGGCTGCCTGTCGATAATCCGCCGTTGGGTATGATAATCGTTTTGTTATCCGGTGTATTGAGTATGGTATTGAATATCTGTATTTCCTTTACGGTTCCCGAATAACCTTGCGCTTCGATAAAATCTCCGACTTTATAGGGTTTGAACAGAAGTATCATGACCCCTCCTGCGAAGTTTTGAAGCGTACCGCTCAAAGCCATACCGATGGCAAGTCCGGCAGAGGCGAATATGGCTAAAAACGAACTGGTGTTGATACCGAGTATTCCTATCACGATAACGATGAGAATAAGCATCAAGATGATGCGTATCAAGCTGAGTAGAAAGGTCCGCAGGGACAGTTCGACGTTACGGCGTATGAATGCTTTGGAGATAAAATGATAGATACGGTTGATGATCCACTTTCCGATAAAAAATACAGCCAGTGCGATAGCTATTTTTACTGCTCCGTGTAATATGGCACTGATGGCTTGTTCCATGAATTGCTGGAACGATAGAGACGAAAGTGCCGATAATTTTTGTTGCCACGTTTGGGCGATCTCTTCCGGAGCCGGAACTTCTGGCGTTTGAGCCAGTAAGGATTGTAAAGAATTGAAAATTGACATTATGAATAGAATTAAGAGTTTAATTATTGTCGGGATAGACTCGTTTGTACCAATCAAGGGTCGTATAATATCGGTCGAGGGTCGTGTTTCCTGTTCCTAAAATGTAGCAGCTCAGGCCGCAATGTTTGTAAATGGAGACATCTCCCATGACCGAAGGGGTTGCCGCATGGTAGAGTATGGCTTGGGAGAGGGCTTGCTCCAACCCTGTATTTTCATCGGGAGTAGCGATTTGCGATAGAAAATCTTGTAAGTCAAAACAAATATATGGCGGGTGAGGAGCGAGAAAATGGATATAGGGAAAAAAAGGGGAGGCGGTTGACGATCGAAATGTTGGATATTGGAAATATCGGGCATGGCATCGTTTCGATGAGCCTCGAAAATTTCATGGATACTATCGGCTAATGCTTCCAATCTATGGCAGTCCACCAATCCCACGGTAGATGTGCGATATGCTCCGCTTTGAGCATTGTAATAAGTATAGATTGTATTGCAAACATCTTTGAGATCGAGATGATAATCGAATAGTTTTGGAATGGTCAACGAGTAGGGCATTCCGGCTCCTAGAACTTCGGCTGCCGATCCTATATAATAATCGGTCTTGTTTCGTAATTGATAGGCACATTCTATTCCACCCATGAAACAAACGTCCGTGAGAATGAAGTGGAATTGTTTATCGGGTATAGCTTCTGCTAGTTCGTCTATTTCCATATAATTTTTTCCGTCTTGCCCGAAAGAGCGTGTGGGCAATTCGTACCGTCGAGCCGGTGAAAGAGCTAACGAGGAGTTTCCCGGAGCCCAGCCGGTGCTGTGAGACCAAAGTATCAATCCGTATTCTTTCGCTGGAAATAGTTCTTTCGTTTCGTCGATTACCGAACGCATGACTTCCGTGGTAGCCGAGTTACGGTCCGGGTATTCCTTTATAATCGCTTTTTCAGCCGAACCAGATTCGTTTTTCCTAATCTGTATAAGCTGAGGATTTGTATCGTATCCGTCGCGGTAAATAATGAGATTTCCTCCATTTAGACCTCCCGATGCAGCGACTTGTAACATGTCGTTGATATTTTGCGTATCGAAACGGTATGTCGATCCTAAGTTGTTGTTCGACAACATATAAATCAGTACCGTACGGTTTACAGGTCCTTGTTCCGGTTCATCTTCGTTGGCGCATCCCGAAAACAGAATGACAATTCCTAAGAAGAGGATAATCCGATGGCTGAATAAAATACTATATATAAATTTATGATTACTCATCATTTGCAAAATTAACAGAAAAATTTAGAATGTCTGTTGCTTTTGATTCGTTTTTGCATATCTAATATGTGAATGTAACGTCTAAACCCGTACCTTTGTTATATAAAATATGGGATATGAAAAATTTTTTGGTTCTCGTTTGTGTGGTAGGGTTACCCTTTTATGTATTGTCACAGTCCTATTATCAATGGGTAGAGAGGGCCGATAGTTGCATCAAGGCGAAAGATTGGGCGGGAGCAGAGTCGGCATTGGTAAGTGCGTTGCGAACCGAGCCCGCGAATGGGCAAAATTCGTTGCTTATGTCCAATTTGGGTACGGTACAACGTTATGCAGGTAATTATGAAGCTGCACTTCGGAGTTATACGAATGGATTGTTGATGACACCTCATTCGGTCACTTTGTTGCGGAATCGGGCGGCTCTTTTTTCCGAAATAGACAGTATAGATCGTGCCTATCAGGATTATAGCCAGATACTGTTAATCGACGATACCGACGAAGATGCGCTGTATCACAGGGGACTGATTGCATTGGAGCGGGGAGATACGATTTCGAGCCGTGCCGATTTTGAACGAATCTTGAAATTGAATCCGGCGAGTGCCAACGGTCGCATAGGTTTTGCTTCGTTGTTGAAAGTGATGGGTTATTATCCCGAAGCCATAGAGGTCTATTCGCAGGTAATTCGGGTAAATCCCGAAAAGGAGATACTCTATGTAGGGCGGGCGGAAGCCTATTTGTTCGCCGGACAATATGCCAAAGCCGATAAAGACATAGAAAAGGCTATCGAGTTGGCTCCCGATGACCCGGTAGTATATGTATTGAGGGCGTTGGGCAAATTGGCGAGGTATGAAAGAGAATCGGCGAAGGCCGATTTGAAACGAGCCGTGGAACTTGGTTATGATTCCAAAGAGGCCGAGCGTTTATTGGAAGAGGAATAGAATCCTTTTTATATTTTTCAGGGACAAGAATAAAGAGAGATTTTTATTCGTTTTGTTGTACCGGCAAAAGAAAATATATACCTTTGTTGTATGATTGGATTGGTACGCCATATTGAGTATTTATTGTTGCATAACGATGATGTTTTTATACCCGGTTTGGGCCGTTTTACAGTTCTCTGTGACGAAGCGAAGATACAATCGGGCGGTACATCGTTTCTCCCACCTGTGAGAAAAGTCGCATTTGAATCCGTTGCGACGGGAGATTCCGGGTTATTGGTTCGTTCGGTTATGCGTGCCGGTTTTATTTCTTGGAACGAGGCGGTTGAGGCTATTGCCGAAGAGGTCGAATCTGTTTATAAACACTTGGAGCAAGGTGGCGATTATGGTTTCGGGCGGTTGGGACGATTGGTCTTAGTCGATGGTAACGTGTGTTTTCAGCCACAGGAAAATAATTCTATCGAGAATCCCCGCTTCGGTTTCTCCCTATTGGAAATAACTCCTCGTGAGGAAGATGCGGAAGATAGGGAGATACCGACGGTTGAAGCCGAAAAAGTTCGTGACCGTGTATATATATCGTTTCATCGTCGTACGGTGCGTGCGGCAGCAGTAGCAGCGGCAATAATTGTGTTTTTATTAATGCTTTCTAAGCCAATCAATACACCCGATACCACTGCCAATTATGCCGGATTATTGTCTGCCGAGTTATTCGGTCAGGCGGATACTACGACCGACGAAGCTGTCGTTAATGATTTTGAATCCGTTTTGGGAATCGATGAAATGCCCGATACGATTGCCGCGGGGGAAGAAAATGTTTTGGAAACCGCTATACACGATATCGAAACAGCGAGAAATACCTACTATATTATAGTGGCTTCGCTTCCGTCAAAACAGATGGCTGAGAAGCAAATCGAGTGTTTTCACCGACAGGGCGTTTCTGCCGATTTACAGATTTATGAGACGGCACGTAAATCACGACTCTATGTAGCATCGTTCGATGATTTTGATGAAGCTCGTCGATACCATTCTCGTTTGGTACAGGAGCAGCCTCTTTTTGCGAATGCATGGATTATGAGGGCGGGAAACTAAGAGAGCCTTTGGGTTACCTCGGGAGAAAAATCTTGTTTTAGTTTCGAATTACCGGATAAGAATGCTTAGTAAAAATCAAATTAAACGCATACAATCGTTAGCTCGAAAGAAAGGACGGAGAGAGGAGGGCTGTTTTATTGCCGAAGGTAATAAACTCGTGGAAGACACACTGTCGGTTTTGGCGCGGGGTTTGATATTGGCTACTCCGTCTTGGATTGTTTCGCACGCTCACGAATCGTTGTCTAAGATACAGGAAGTCGACGAACAAGAGATGTCGAAAGTTTCTCAGCTCGTTACGCCGCCCGATGTTTTGGCTGTATATCGCATACCCGAATATCATTTAAATATCGAGACTCTGAAAAAGGAGTTGGTGTTGGCTTTGGATACGGTGCAAGATCCCGGCAATTTGGGAACTATCGTTCGCTTGGCCGATTGGTTCGGTATTCGCCATATCGTTTGTTCCCCCGATACCGCCGATCTTTATAACCCTAAGGTTGTGCAAGCCACTATGGGGGCATTGGCTCGGGTAAAAGTTTATTATAGGTCGTTACCCGATTTTCTCTCTCAGGTGGATTCGTCGGTCGTGTATGGTACATTTCTCGATGGGGAGGATATTTATCATACCTCTTTGACGAAATCGGGGGTAATTGTGATGGGGAACGAAGGAAATGGTATATCGGTCAAGTTGGAACCTTATATTGGGAAAAGGCTGTATATTCCTAATTATCCGGTCGGGCAGCCTACTTCCGAGTCGCTCAATGTGGCGGTTGCAGCAGCGATCACATGTGCTGAGTTTCGTAGGAGGCAAATAGTATAAATAGTATGGCAAAGACAAAATCGGTTTACTTTTGCAATAACTGTGGGGCAGAGTCGCCCAAGTGGATAGGACGTTGTCCCGTTTGTGGCGAGTGGAATACCTATGTGGAAGAGGTAGTGAGCACGAAATCCGCGGCCGGTGGTCGGGGCGAGTTCGGCACGATGGAACAGAGTAAAGTACGTCCTCAACGGATAGACGATATTCAGATCACGGAAGAGTCGCGAATCGATTTGGGAAACGGCGAATTAAACCGAGTATTGGGTGGTGGTCTTGTGCGGGGATCATTGGTGCTGATAGGCGGTGAGCCCGGTATCGGTAAATCGACGTTGATCCTACAAACTGTACTTGCTCTAAAAGGACAGAAGGTATTATATGTATCGGGGGAGGAAAGCGCAAGACAATTGAAATTGAGAGCCGAGCGAATAGGCGGGAACGCTCCCGACTGTTATATCGTGTGCGAGACATCGCTCGAAGATATATTCGTGCTTATTCGTAATGTCGCTCCCGATATTGTCGTTATCGATTCCATACAGACGATTGCTACCAGTGCGATGGAGTCTTCACCGGGTAGTGTGGGACAGGTGAGGGAGTGCGCCGCCTCGTTGCTCAAATTTGCGAAACAGACCAATACGCCGGTTCTTCTCGTAGGCCACATTAACAAAGAAGGCAGCATTGCCGGGCCGAAAGTGTTGGAGCACATTGTCGATACAGTATTGCAGTTCGAGGGAGATCGACACTATTTATACCGTATTCTTCGCTCGATAAAAAATCGGTTCGGAAGCACTTCTGAATTGGGTATTTACGAGATGAGGCAAAGCGGGTTACGTGAGGTGAGCAACCCGTCGGAAATGTTATTGACTCAAAATCACGAAGGTTTGAGCGGTGTTGCCATTGCTGTTACGATAGAGGGTATACGCCCTTTCCTTATCGAGACACAGGCGTTGGTCAGTACGGCTGCTTACGGTACGCCGCAACGGTCGGCGACAGGATTCGACCTGCGGCGAATGAATATGTTACTTGCCGTTTTGGAAAAGAGGGTCGGGTTCAAATTGGCACAAAAAGACGTTTTTCTCAATATTGCCGGAGGCATAAAAGTTAATGACCCCGCGATGGATTTGGCCGTAATCAGCGCGATACTTTCTTCCAATATGGATATGGCGATTGAGGCAGGAACTTGTATGACCGGCGAAGTTGGGCTTTCGGGAGAGATACGCCCGGTCAATCGGATAGAACAACGCATTCTTGAAGCCGAAAAATTAGGTTTTAAACGTATGCTTATACCTCAAAATAATCTGAAAGGCTTTGATACTTCCCGATTGGCGATAGAATTAGTTGCTGTCCGTAAGGTCGAGGAGGCCTTCCGGCAACTGTTCGGATAAATAGGATATAGAGAATATGATTCGAGAATTGCAGTTAAGAATTCTGCCCGAACAAGCAGCTTCGGAACAAAGCATAGCAGCATATGTGGCTCGGGAGCAGAGTATGGATATACGATCGATAAAGTCTGTGAGGGTATTGAAACGCTCGATAGATGCCCGTCAGCGCACGGTCATGGTGAATTTGAAAGTGCGGGTATACATCGACGAATTCCCGCAAGACGACGAGTTCCCCCGTATCGAGTATGGCGATGTTTCGGGTAAGCCTCGGGCGATTGTCGTGGGGGCTGGGCCGGCGGGGCTTTTCGCGGCATTGCGTCTGATTGAGTTAGGTATTTGTCCGGTCGTTGTCGAACGAGGGAAAAACGTGCATGACCGTCGCAAGGATATAGCTCTTATCAGTCGGGAACAGAGAGTCGACCCGGAGTCGAATTATAGTTTTGGAGAGGGGGGAGCCGGAGCGTTTTCCGACGGTAAACTCTATACTCGCAGCAAGAAGCGGGGAAGTGTCGAGCGTATTCTTCAAATTTTTTGTCAGCACGGGGCATCGGTTTCAATCCTTTCTGATGCTCACCCTCACATCGGGACCGACAAGTTGCCGAGGGTAATCGAGCGCATGCGGAATCGTATTATCGAATCGGGTGGTGCGGTACATTTCGAGACCCGAATGGAGCGTTTGATTATCGATGGCGATGAGGTGTGTGGAATCGTTACAGCCGATGGTCGTGAATTTACCGGCCCTGTTATTTTGGCAACGGGGCATTCGGCTCGCGATGTTTATTATATGTTGCACGAGAACGGGGTGGAGTTGGAATCCAAAGGTATTGCCGTAGGTGTGAGATTGGAACACCCGCAACAGTTGATAGATTCCATTCAATACCACAATCCCGAAGGTCGGGGGAAATATCTTCCGGCTGCCAAATATAGCTTTGTCACGCAGGTGAAAGGGCGAGGCGTCTATTCGTTCTGCATGTGCCC